>Ga0187893_10000681_pt1 | contig 86559 bp, 58 predicted proteins | sample MA1701074metaG_FD_139574 | JGI IMG/M metagenome (GOLD analysis project Ga0187893, IMG submission 139574) | White microbial mat communities from a basaltic lava cave in the Kipuka Kanohina Cave System on the Island of Hawaii, USA - MA170107-4 metaG ... | reverse complement strand
TTCAATCGCAGGTGCTGGAACTTCTCGGCCAACCGAAGGAGCTCTACAGGGCCAGCTGATCCGATCGCCCGGCCCTCACCGGAAATTCAGGAGATATCGCGAATGCGATGCGCGGAAAGTGAGTCATGTGCCTGTTCAAGCCCTTCCAGGTGGTTGAAGAGATCTGGGTTGCCAGCGATCCGAATCCCGAATCAAGCGAAGTCCACAAGCGGATGGTGGAGAGCGGGTTCGGCGGGCCCCCTCTCCTGTGGCTCTGGTGGGGGCTCTGGATCATTTCTGGATTCCTCGGCTACTTCACGTTTCGGATGTTTTTGGAGACCAAGCAGGCGAGGGAGCTGTTGACGGCGACCTGGGGGCTATTCGCCGGGTCCGTTCTGGACGTTCCGCTGGCGCTCCCGACGCTCTGCGTTGTGAGGGGGATCGACAACCGTCAGCGGAGGAGAGCCCTGAAGCTACTCCAAATCCCCCGGAGCCCTTGATCGCTCGCTACTGGGCCGAGAACGCGAAGACCGTCGTCGTCTTGTAGGTCTCGCCCGGGCGGAGGATCGTCGAGGGAAAGTTCGGGCGGTTGACGGAGTCGGGGTAGTGCTGGGTCTCCAAGCAGAGCGCGGCGCGCTTGCCGTAGACTTTTCCTCCCTTGCCCGTCACGGTGCCGTCGAGGTAATTGCCGGTGTAGAGCTGGATGCCGGGTTCGGTCGTGTGGACTTCGAGCGTGCGGCCGGACTTCGGGTCGCGCAGCTTTGCGGCCAGGGCGAGCTTTCCGCCTTGGTTCTTGAGCACGTAGTTGTGGTCATAGCCGCCCGGGTCTCCCTTCAGCTGGTCGATGCGGGCGCCGACGGCCGTCGGGCGCGTGAAGTCCATCACGGTGCCATTGACCGGCTCGATCTTGCCCGTCGGGATGCTCGTCTCGTCGACGGGGGTGTAGGAGTCGGCGGCGATCGTCAGCTCATGGTCGAGGATCGTGCCGCTCCCCGCGCCCGCCAGGTTGAAATAGGAGTGGTTCGTCAGGTTGATCGGCGTCGCCTTGTCCGTGCGGGCGGAGTAGTCGATGCGCAGCTCGTTCTTCGCGGTCAACGTGTAGGTCACCTCGAGGTCGATGTTCCCCGGATAGCCCTCCTCGCCGTCCGGGCTCCGGTAGGTGAACTTCACCGCCGGATCCGCCGATCCTGCGACCTCCTGGGCCTTCCACACTCGCTTGTCGAGCCCGATGACGCCCCCGTGGAGGTGATTTGGGCCGTTGTTGGTGGCGACCGTGTACTCCTTGCCATCGACGGTGAACCTCCCCTTGGCGATCCGGTTCGCGACTCGGCCGGTCGTCGCCCCGAAATACGGGTGCCCGGCGAGATAGCCGTCCAGGCTGTCGAACCCCAGGACGACGTCGGCCGGGTTGCCGCTCTTGTCCGGCACCAGGAGGTGGGTCACGAGCGCGCCGTAGGTCATCACCTTGATGGTGACGCCGCCCTTTCCCGTGAGGGTGTAGATGTCGACGGCTACGCCTTCCTTCGTCTTCCCGAAGGGCTCCTTCTTGACGCTCGCCATGGCAGTTTTCGACTCCGCAGCCGCGGGCCCGTTCGAAAGGGACGCCGCCGGCGCAATCCAGGACAACAAAAACGCCCAACCCGCAGTGGACCGCATCCGCAAAATCCTCCCGACGCCCAAGGAACGGTTTATCGACCGAAAACGCGCGGTATCATACCCGACCTGCCGGCATTTGGAATTACCGCCGGCCGAGATAGAAGATGATGTCAATCGTCCGTTCGTCCGTCGTTTGGATCCGAGAGTGACCTTTGGCGAGGAATCATGAAGATCGCGAAGACCTTGGCGTTGGCTTTCCTGGCCTACGGCGTGTGCATGCTCATGGGCTGCTCGACCGCTGCGAAAGCCTCGTCGAGCTCGACGGCGGACGATTGGCGGCCTCTCTTCGACGGCCGGACGCTCGATGGCTGGCAGCAGGCCGGATTTCCCGGTGAGGGGCAGGCGCGCGTGGAAGGCGACACGCTCCTATTGCCCGCCGGAGACATGCTCACGGGGCTCAAGTGCCAGAGGGAGCTGCCGACGAGCGGCTACGAGATAGCGCTCGAGGCGCGACGCGTCTCGGGAGGGGATTTCTTCTGCGGCGTGACCTTCCCCGTGCACGACTCGTCCGCGTCGCTCATCCTTGGCGGCTGGGGAGGGGGCGTCTGCGGGGTCTCCTGCATCGACGGCCGGGATGCTTCGGAGAACGAAACGACGAGCTACCGCCCGTTCGAGCGTGGACGCTGGTACCGGGTGCGGTTGAAGGTCGCCGGCGGCTCCATCGAGGCCTGGCTCGATGATGAAGAGATCGTCAGCGTCGAAACAGAAGGCAAGCGAATCGCCACACGGCCGGACATCGACCTCTGCCGCCCCTTCGGGCTCGCCACATGGAGGACGTCGGGGGCGTTGAGGAGCGTCCGGTGGCGACCGGTCGGGGAGGCGGCCGGCGGGAAGTGACCGCCGGGGGGACCCCGCTTCCGTGCGGTCGCTGGCGCCCGCAATGCGCATCCGCATCGGCATCCGAGTCCGCATCCGCGGTCCGCTTCCGGTTCCGCATCCGCATCCGGGACTGCGTCGCGCTCTCAGAACCTCAGCGAGATCCCTCCCGTGAACATCACGCTGCGGAAATCTCCCGCGTCCGTGTCGATCGGCGCATTTCCTCCCTTGAAGCCGTCGACGATCTCGTACTCGAAGCCCGCCTGAACTCCCAGGCGGCGCCAGCGGTACTCTGCGCCCATGCCGATCGTGGTTGAGAGCCCGATGGAGTTCTCGAAGTACGTCCCCGACGGCACGCCGTCGATGTCGACGCCCACGTCCTCGTTATAGGCCACTCCGAGCGTCCACGAGAAGGTGATGAAGACGCCTTGGTGGAGGCGCGAGTCCTCGCTGTAGAAGAGTTTCTTCAGCTCGTTGGAGTCCCAGAAGCTCACGAAAAAGCGCGGGGGAACCTGGAACCGGCCTCCGATCTCCGCCTGGTAGAGCCTCAGGTCCTCGACAGAGATCGTCTGTGCGCCGGTTCGGAATGGGTCACCGTCGTAGCGCTGGAAATTCCCCCCGAAGAGGAGCATGAAGTACGGCGCCGGCATGATCCCGATACCCCCGCCGATCAGATGGCCCTGCTTGTAGAGTTCGCCGTAATTCCCTTCGCCCGCATCGCCGTAGATGGCCGGGGACCAGCCGTAGCGGGGCAGGAGATAGACAGCCCACGGCTGCGGGGGCTGTTTGTCCTCCTCCTCCATGCCGGCATAGGCGGGCGCCATCCGCAGGTTCTTCTCGCGCAGGATGCCCTCACGGTCGAAGACGAGGCCCATCGAGGAGGTGTCCTCGGCGTTTATGTCGATCTCGGCGAAGGTGTGGTTGTAGCCGAAAACCGCGACGGGCGACTCGATGCGCACACCGAAGCGGGTGGCGTCGCGATGGAGGTACCAGAGGTATTGTTCCTCGCGGCCGGCCTTGTACTCGAGCTTGTCCGGCGCCCCCAGGGTCTCTAGGGTCTCCCCGAGGGTCGACTTGTCCACCTCGAGCCTGCGGTACGCCGCCTGGTTCAGTGGAACGTTCGCCCGCTGGCGGGAGATGTCGAAGCTACAGCCCGAGACGAGAGCAAGGGCGCTCAGGAAGACCGAAGCGGAAGGAACGCCGCCCAGGGTGATCTGCACGGGAAAAGCGGTGACCTTCAGCGGCCGAACGGGAAGCCGTAGCTCGACTTCTCGCCGTTGAGGCTCTTGGAGACGTTGGAGACGCGCTCGTTCTCGTCGAAGAAGACGACCACGCGGTCCCGCTTCTCGTCGAGGTTGCCGAAGTTGACGGCGACGAGGAAGATCGCGGTCGCCTTCTGGACCTTGTACTCGTAGATGTAGGCGTGCTCCCGGAGGGGATCGAGTGCCTTGTTGCTGAAGATGATCTCGTGCGGGGCGCCGAGGATTTCGGTGACCTGGCTCTTCGTCATTCCCTTCTGTACCTTGGCGACCGACTCCGCCGGGATCGGCTGATCGGTCTGCTGTCGCCCGAAGATGGCGCAGCCGCTCGATGTCGCGAGGGCCAGGATGATGAGCAGGTCAAGAGCCTTCGATCCATGCATACCCATCGGTGTAGATCTCCTTTTTCCAGATCGGAACGGTTTCCTTCAACCTGTCGATTGCAAAACGCAACGCCTCGAACCCCTCCGCTCGGTGGGGCGAGGCGACCGCAATGAAGACGCTCGCCTCGCCCACACGGAGCTGCCCGACTCGATGGACGATATCGATGGCGATCTCGGGCCATCGGCGGCAGACCTCTTCCGCGATCCGCTCCATCTCGCTCGCGGCCATCTCTTCATAGGCCTGGTACTCGATCGACTGAACCGTGCGACCGAGGTGTTCGTCCCGGACCACTCCGCAAAAGGTGAGGACCGCCCCGGCGCCGGCGTGGGCGGTCCTTCCGATCGCTTGTCGTGCGTCGATGGGCTCACGGACGATCCGTGCGCGGCGCTCCACTTCAGCCTCCGCTCACCGGCGGGATGATGGCCAGCTCCGCTCCGTCTCGAAGGGCCGCATCGATTTCCGCAAACTCCCGGTCGAGGGCAATGCGGCAGTGGGGGAGCCGCGCCGCCAAAGGCGGGATCCGCTCTCCGATCTCCCTCTGGGCCTCCCGGACCGTCGAACCCTGGGGCAGCTCGATCTCGAACGAGCCGCAGCCGGCCGCCTCCCGCGCCGCGGCGAATAGAAGGACCCGGATGCGCATGGCAGGCCTTGGTACTCCATGGGGTAACCGCTGTCAACGCCGCTTGTCCACGCAGCCGCCCGAACCGGCGCGTCATCCGCCTTGCTCGCTCTGAATCCTCGCTCTGTACCCGCTCTTGAGGAAGGGCGAGATCTCCTCGAGAAGCTTCGTGGGGATCGTGCGCTTCTGGACGATGGCTTTGATGGCGGGGTAGGCCACCTGAATGTGCGATACCTCGAAGACCGTGAGTCCCGTGAAAAGGAGTACCGGCACATCGGCGAGATCAGGGTCGCGCGCCTGCTCCCTCAGGAAGTACTCTCCGTTGAAATCGGGCATGACAAGGTCGAGCAGGACGAGATCCGGCTTGAGCCGGCGCGCCGCTTCGATCCCCTCCTTGCCGTTCTTGCAGGTGATGAGTTCGATCGCGGCCCCGCGGTTCGACTTGATCACCTTACGGACGGTGGCGATTGTCACCGCGTTGTCTTCGATGACGAGGAGCGTGGGCTTCGGAGAGGATACGGGCATGGCGATTCCTTCATCAGGGGCGAGGGCAGCCTCATCCTGATGATCGGCGGCTCCCGATGGGGCCTTGAATGAACCGGCGTGGGGTGCCTTTTCGGACCTTGGGTCGCTCGTTTGCACCCCGTCGCGAATGGGGACGGGAACCGGATCGGTTACGGGAACGGGTGCAGAGTGGAGCTTACAGCTCGATCTCGTTCGGCTTCCCGGTCAGTTTCGATCCGCCGACGGGGAAAAGGTACAGCTTGAATCTCTCTCCGGTGGAAACAATCGCGGCGAACGTCTTGCCGTCGGGGCTGAGGGAATAGCCGTAGACTGAGGTCTTCTTGAGCCCCGGGATCTCGTGCTGCTCGCCCTTGCCTTTCCCATCGAGCGCGAGCGACCGTATGAAGACGCCCTCCTTCCCCGACTCGGCCGGCGGAAGGACGGCCCAGACACTCCCGCCCGCCTCGCCCTCGGATACGGCTCCGGGCCGCCCGATGAGACCGCGAGCGGTCGCCGTCGCCAGGAGCGCGCCGTCCTTGCCCGAGAGCCGGACGAAATACCCGAGGACCCCTTCGCGCCAGCTCACGTCCGTGAAGACGAGAGTGACTCCTACCTCCGAGCCGGTCGGCCTGCCCATTCGGACCGACGTCGATGTGTCGTTGAGGACGATTTCGTCCGCCTTCTTGCCCGTTCTCGCCGCGATCTCGCGGCTCAGCTCGGAAAACGGCCTCGACCAGAGCGGCTTCAAGTCCGATCCCACAGCCGCCACCTCCAGGCCGCCGGTTTCGTTCGCCGTTCGCGTGACGAGGAATCCATCGGAGGGGCCGGGGCCGACTAGCTCCGCCGGCTCCATGCGCAGCATTTCCTTGCCATCGGTTAGGGAGACTGCCGCGACGGCCTCGTTCCCCGTCGCGTAGACGAGGACGGGCCGCCCTCGCGAAAGGATCACGACGGGCTGTCGCCGCGGCGTACGGTCGGCGCTCGGAGCCGGCCCCGCGACGGCCGTCCACTCCCTCTTCGCTATGTTCCTGCGCCAGATGGTCTCCGAGCCCTCCTTCACCTCGCCGCCGGCCATTGCGGCCGCCAGGACGACGAAGGAGTCCGCGTCGATCCAGGCCGCGCCGAGGAATTTGATGGCGAGGTCTACCCCCGATGGCCGGCGAGGTGCGGGTGGATCGATCCGCTCGGGCTTCGCGGCCCCGACCTCGAGGAGCCACAGGCCTCCTGCGGGCCGATCAACATCCTCATCGCCCGATCCGGCGAGGAGGAGAATACGGCGGCCATCGGGCGACCAGATCGGCGAGCGGTGCGGGCATCCGGCGGTGAGGATGCACACAAGGATGGCGATCGAGACGGTGAAGACGGCTCTCGTTCGGCTGAAGGAGGGGTGGGGCATGGAATTCCTCGGCTCGATTGATTAGAACATTTCGTGGAGTCGCGACCGATAGCTTACAGGATCCGACAAGAGTTGCGCGGGCTTTCTCGCCGGAACATGGGAAGATTCGAATCACGCAGTTTCATTTCGAGAGGTTCCGAATGATCCGAATTCGTTTCGTCGCTCCGGCCGCATTGCTGGCCGCCTTGTCGGCTGCTCCCTCGCTTCGTGCCGACCTCGAGTCCTACGTGAAGGCCCCGGACGGGTGCTTCGCGTTCAAGGTCGAGAAAACCCTCGATGTCCCCGGGACCGGCTCGATTCTCACGGTCCGGCTCATTTCCCAGAAGTGGCAGGGCATCGAGTGGCAGCATTGGCTGAGCATCATCCGCCCCGAGAAGCTGAACCATCCGGACACGGCCCTTCTCGTGGTCTCCGGTGGGAGCGTCAAGAAGGATCCGCCCGAAAGGCTCTCGCGCGAAGCCATGGTTCTGGCCTCGATCGCGCAAAGGACCGGAAGCGTCGTGGCGGTGCTCCAGCAAGTGCCGAACCAGCCGCTCTTCGAAAACCTCAAGGAAGATGCGCTCATCGCCTACACGTTCGAGAAGTTCCTCGGCTCGAACGACGAAACGTGGCCTTGCCTCCTCCCCATGACGAAGAGCGCCGTTCGGGCCATGGACGCCGTGCAGGCGGTCCTGAAGGAGAAGGGGCCTCAGGAAGTGAAGCGATTCGTCGTGACCGGAGCTTCGAAGCGCGGCTGGACGACGTGGCTCACGGCCGCCATCGATCCGAGGGTCTGCGCGATCGCCCCGATGGTGATCGACACCCTCAACATGCCGGAGCAGATGCCCCACCAGATCCTCTCCTTCGGGAAGTATTCGGAGGAGATCGAGGACTATACGCGGCTGAATCTCCCGGGGCGCCTCGGGGAGCCCGGCTCCCAAAAGCTCGTCGCGCTCGTCGACCCGTTCTCGTACCGCCGGAAATTCACGATGCCGAAGCTGATCGTCCTCGGGACGAACGACCGCTACTGGCCGGTCGACGCCGTCAAGCTCTACTTCGGCGATCTACCGGGAGAGAAGCTGATCCACTACGTCCCGAACGCCGGCCACGGCTTGGGCCCGGGGGCCGTTGAGGCCATCTCGGCCTTCTATCAGTCGGTGCTCCAGGGGGAGGGGCGGCCGCGGTTCGCATGGAACCTAGAGAAGAACGGCCGCGAGGCCTCGCTCTCCGTCCAGCCGGAGGAGGCTCCCCTTCGGGCGGAGCTATGGAAGGCGAGTTCGCCGACGCGAGACTTCCGCGATGCCCAATGGACGTCGAGCGAGCCCGAGAAGACCGATGGAAGCAATGTGCGGGCCCGCCTCGCCATTCCGGAGGAAGGCTTCGCGGCGTTCTTCGTCCGCCTCGCCTATCGTAGCTCCCTGGGTCACGACTACACGCTCGCCACGAACGTGGAAGTCTTGGGAGAGAAGCCCGCGCCGAAGGCGGCGGGCGGAGGGGCCGCAGGGGAGAAGTAACCGCTCTCCAGGTCCCTCAGGCAGCGTCGATTACTTCTGATCTGTACAGCCGCGAGCCGAATTCTTCGCACCGCGGAAGGGTCCTCGAGTTTCAGGGGGATAGCGGACAAGCGCCTGTTACTCTCCGGCGCCGTCGATCTCGTCCCCGCGGCCGGCGAGCCAGTTGAGGGCCATGAGCCTCCGACGGACCAGAACGCTCAGCCTGCGGTGGTCCGCGCCGGAGAGGTCTCGATAGGCTTTCCCCAGGGCCGGAAAGTCATCGGCGATGGGAGGCGGGGTCAGCCGGCGCACGTGCGCATCGTGGGCCGAGAAGCGGATCAGCTCCTGGAAGAAGGACCGTCCGTCGCGGATCGGGCCCAGGTCGAAATTGGCTTCTCGCGCCTTGGCCCGTAGGTCCTCAACCATGGGTTCGATCGCCTCCGCCTCGGGAGGGTTGCCTTGCTCGACCACGTCGCGCACCCAGGAGCGCAAGAACCACATCTCCGCCGCCTCACGAGCGTGCTGGATCTCCGAGGCGGGCCGCAACCGGGCGCCTTCGATAAACTGCGCCGTCGCGGATCCCGACGTGGGCAACGACCTGCCCAGGACGGAAAGCGAGGGAGCGCGCGCGTCGAAGGCGGGTAGCTCGTTTCGAAACCTCAAAGCCCAGAGAATCACTGCAAGCTGCTCGTGGGCGCTTGCCACATCGGGGGTTTCGCTCGGCGGAGGCGTGCCCACGGGCGTGCCGAGGAGCGTCCTCTCAGCATTGCTCGCGGCCCCCCAGATTCTCTCACTTTTGAGCCACCGGACCAGATTCTGGCGCTCCTCTTCGAAATGGCGGATCGCGGCCGGCGCCGCGCTTTCCCCCGCGCGGGGAAACGTCGAAAGCTCGGCCAAGGCCCGAAGGACCAGGGCGCGGCGGGCGACTTCCTGAACGAGCGGAGGGGCGCTGCGGGCGGTCGCTCCATCTACCGACGGCCGACTTACGGAATCCGGGCCGCCGGACCCATAGAGTTCTCGGAGCCGCTCCTCGCGGGTTTGCTGATGCTGAGGCGTGCTAGGGGGTGACGAGCAAGAAACCGCCGCGCACGAGACAAATGCCCCAAGGAGCGATAAGAACAGCGCTACTCCCGTTCCCGGTCGGTTCATCCTCGTCGGTCTCCACAGAAGGGCCCCGAAACGTACCTCGGAATGATAGCCCCGGGCGCAACGAAAGTCAGGACGGGAATGGAAGCTTACTCCTACGCTCACCGGTCGCCGATTACGGAACCCAGCCGACTTCAAGCTCGCTCGACTGGCCCTTCGAGATGTTGAGGCCGGAAAGGGCCGCCGCCCGGCGAACGCTGATGCCCGATAGCGCAGCGACGGCCGTCATCTCGGCGGGGGTGGCCACGATCCAGGCGGGCCGGACCCCCGCGGTGAGTCTCTCCGCCGCTTCGGCCACGGAGGCTTCGACGACGCTACCCGGCTCCGGAAAGAGGTCCCGCCGCAGGTAAAAGACCAGGCTCGGCTCGCGGAAGGAGACCAGGAGAACCGCTTCGCCGCTCGGGCGGTCGGCTCGACCCGCGATACCGGCGCCGATCGCCGAGCAAACGGCCCGCGAAATCTGGAGCGGCGGGAAGCGGGGCGCCGCGAAGCTACCGAGGAGGCTCATGGAGACGATCCACGTGCCCAATCCCACGACGGCGCCGGGGATCGCCCCGTGTCGGGCCGCGATCGCCCAGGAGAAGCATCCGCCGAGGGCCATGGCCGCGATCGCGGAGCCGAGTCCCCAGACGCACGGAGCCACAAGGGCCTTCAGCTCCGGCCGGAGCTGGACCGGCACGGCCCACCCGATGGTCAGGAGCGCCGCCAAGGTCAAAATCGCGAACGCCGGAGCAGCGGTCCTCCGGATCGCTCCTTCCTCGACGACCCACGCGGCGACGAGAGCGAATGCAGGCAGGAGGGGTAATGTATAGTGGGGGAGGCGCGAGGCGGCCGCTTCGAAGAGGACGAGCGGACCGAAGGCCCAGCCGAAGAGAAATCGCGCCCTTGGATCGCCTTCGCGGAGCTTTCTCCAGAGGAAAAGGCAGCTTGCGGGGATCCAGAGGCTCCAGGGGAAGCAGGTGACCGCCAGAAGGATCGTGTGCGCTCCGGGGAACAGCCCGTGACCCTCGTGGCTGCGGCCGAGCCGGCTCGCGAAGTGAAAGCCGAGTCCTTCGCGCCAGAAGGCCCAGTCGGTCCGCACACCGGCGAGGATGGCCCACGGCAGGACCGCGGTCAAGAATGCCACGGCTAATGCGATCGAAGGGATCCATCGGATCCGGCCCGGTGCTTCGATCCCGCGCGCTCCCGCTTGCATCTCCTTCCGTGCTTCGTCTCCCTCGCGCCGGGCGAACTTCGAAATGGCCTCTGCGGACCACGCAAGGAAGAACACCGCGAGCGCGACCGGCCCTTTCGCCAGGACCGCGGCGCCGAGGGCGGCGCCCACGCCGCTTCTCCAGAGCGCCGGCCTGGAAGAAGTACGCCCCCGGATTCGGCAGAGGAAGGCCGCCGCGACCGCGGCCGCGAGCGCCGAGTCGGCGGTGCCGATGCGACTCTCGATCCAAACGAGCGGCGCCGCCGTCGTGAGGAGGCAAGCAAGGAGCCCCGCGCGGCGCCCGAAGAGCGCACGGCCGAGTTCGTAGACGATGACAGCGAGGGCGGCGCCGCAAAGGACGCTCGGGAGCCGGACGGCCAGCTCGGTCGGCCCCAGGACCGCCATGGAGCCCCACTGGAGCCAGTAGATCAGGATCGGTTTGTGGTACCGCGGCTGGCCGTTGAAATAGGGGACGACGGCGTCACCGCGCTCGCGCATGTCGCGGGTCGCTTCGGCGAAGCGGGCCTCATCGCGGTCAAGGATCGGAGTGTCCTGGAGCCCTCCGAATTGCCCCGCGAGCACTACGGCGGCGATGAGGAGTCGATCGGCGGTCAGCGTCCGGCGGCCGACCGGTTCCATGGGGCCCCCTCCCGAGCCACGATCCATCGCGCGGCCATGTAGCCAAGCAGGGCTCCGAAAAGAACGTCCGTGGGAAAGTGGCGGGCGTCGAGGATCCGCGAGAGGCCACAGGCGGCCGCAAGACCGAAGATGTACACCTTCCCACTCGGGTACATGAAGCCGATCGCTGTCGCCAGCGCGAAGGCGCAAGCCGCGTGTCCCGACGGAAACGAGCTGTATTTGTCATCCGCATACCCTCCCCAGCCGGCCGCGAAGGTCCAGGGATCGACGGCCGTCGTGGGCCGGGCTCGAGCGACCAGCAGCTTGAGCGCGTGAGCCGCCAAGGAAGCCGCGACGACTGCGGCCGCCGCCGCCACGACCTGGCGCAGCCGCTTGAAATCGCTGGTCGCGATCCACCCGAGGATGATTGCTGCCGTCCAGATCGAGCCGAACTCCCGCAGCGGGGTGATCAAGTTGTCGTACCAGTCGATCTTCACCAGGAACGGGAAGGCTAGGTGAGAGTAAGGATCCAAGAATGCCAGGATGGCGAAAGTGGCGAGGAGAATCACACGCGGGTCCCGCGCCCAACGCCCCGTGCCGACCCGAGGCGCGCCGGAGGCCGCTGGCGCGCCCGCACCCGCCATTTTCAGCGGATGAGGCGGTCCGCGGGTTTCGCCGTTCAGATCCACTTCTTCTTGCGGAACCAGATGACCATCAGAATCGTCACGACCACCATGAAGCCCATGACGACCGGGAAGCTGTGTTGCCATTTCAGCCCCGGGATCTCATCGAAGTTCATACCGAAGACGCTCACGATGAAGGTAAGCGGCAGGAAAATCGTCGAAATCAAGGTCAACGCCTTCATCACCTCGTTCGCCCGGGCGCCCACGCGCGACTGATAGATGTTGTTGAGGCCGGAGGCAACCTCGCGAAAGATCTCCGTCGTTTCGATGACCGCGACTCCATGGTCGTAGACGTCGCGCAGGTAGACCTGCGTCGGCTTCGAGATCAGGTCGCTGTCGCTCCTCTGGAGGGCGTTGAGCATCTCCCGCGTGGACCAGGCCACCCGCCGCAGCTCCGTGATGTCCCTCCGGATCGCCTGGATCTTGAGGGGAGTCTCGTGCGTCGGGTTCGTGCTCGCTTCCTGCTCCATCTCTTCGATGCGCTGGTTGTAGCGGTCGAGGATCGGGAAATACGAGTCCATGACCGCGTCGAGGAGCGCGTAGGCGAGGTAATCGGGCCCGGAGCTGCGCATCCGCGGCCTCCCTTTTCGGATCCGGTCCCTCACTCCGTCGAAGGGATCGCCCACGGTTTCCTGGAAGGTGATGAGGTAGTTCCGTCCGAGGAAGATCGTGATCTGCTCAGTCTCGAAGAATGGGGTCTCGTGGAGCTCCCGGAAGACCATGAAGAGGAAGTCGTCGTAATCGTCGATCTTCGGCCGCTGGCGGGTGTGCAGCACGTCCTCCAGGGCGAGGGGGTGGAGCTTGAAGGCATCGCCCAGCTTGCGGATCACTTCGAGGTTGCCGAGCCCCTCGACGTTGATCCACGTCACCGAAGAAGTCCCTGCGAACTCGAAGCAATCTTCGACATTCTCGACGACCTTCTCGATGAAGTGATCGCCCCAGAAGTCGATGAGCGTGATGCGCGACGTCGGCTGGTATTCAATGCCCGGGATGAGCGCCAGCTCGCCGGGGGGGGCCGCGGGAGTCGTCGGTGCGGGCTGAGGCCGCTTTTTTCGGGGGCTCAAGAGTGCCATGTCTTTCGCCCGGAACACGCTCCGAAGCAGAATGCCTCCCCAGGAACCAACCTTCCTGAGGAAGGAAACGATAAACACCATCTCCACCTTCCCATGCGTCCCGTGCGTGCCTCGACGCACGAGACCCAGACCGAGGCCAGAGGAGTATAACGTGCTCGGGGAAAACCAGAATCGGAAATTCTAGCTGCCGAGGTGCATCTCCGCATGACACCGGCCTGGGGCTTCCGCTGCGCGACGCCCGGGCGGGTCGACGATAAATGTCTCGAACGGAAATGGGGCGCCACGTATAATCCGCGCATTCCCAAAACTGAACGGCGACCGGCGGCCATCTCCGCCGGGATTCCGAGCAAGCGCCGGAGCACTCCCGAAGTGTTCCGGAATTCTTCCGGTAGAACCTGAGGGCCGATGGCGAATCCAGATCACGTCGAAGTGGTGAAGAGAGGCATGGAGATGATCGAGCAGTGGCGGGATCGATCCCCGGGCCAGCAGCTCGATCTGGAAGGGGCGGACCTACAGAGGGCGAATCTGATCCAGGCGAACCTGGACGGTGCGAACCTCACCCGCGCCAACCTGTCCGGAGCGATGCTGAAGAACGCGACCCTCCGCGGAGCAAATCTCACGAAAGCTATCCTGGTGCGGGCCAACCTGACGAACGCCAAGCTCCAGAACGCCAAGCTCCGCGAATCGGCCTTGAACGGGGCCGTCCTGATGCGCTGCGACCTTACGGGAGCGGACTTCACCAAGTCTCTCCTCAACGGGACCTCCTTCCGCGGCGCGAACATGAAGGAGGCGAGCCTTGAGGGGGCCAACCTGGACGGGGCCGTTATGGGCACGATCGGGGGGGAATTCGGGACCACGGTCTACAAAGCTCAGAACCTCACGCCGGACCAGGTGAAGAAGGCCCGGGGGTGGGAACGGGCGATCTACGATGAGGACCTCCGCAAGCAGCTTGGCCTGCCGCCGGAGCGGAGGTACTGACGGCCGTGAGCTCAGCCGCCGCGCAGGCTCTGAAGGCTGGCCTCTGTGGCCGACCGCCCGCGCCGAGCGGGGATGACGCCCTCCGGGGTGGGTGCATCGTACGCGATGAGGTTTCGAGGTGAGAAAGGATCAAAGGAGCCGTCGGTGAGCCAGGCGCCGAACCGAATCCGAATCGCCCCCGATGGATCCCTCAAACTCCCGCGTGACGTGACCGAGAAGCTGGGTTGGCTGACGGGCAGCTACCTGGAGGTGGCGGTCCGTGATGGCGTCGTGGAGCTTCGCCGGGTCGAAGTCGACCTCTTCGCCGAGGCGGTGAAGAAGCCCGAGGCCGATGCCTTCGAAAAGATCATGAAGAAGCAGCGAGAAAGCGCCGTGAAGGCGTCGGAGGACTTCGAAGAGAAGATCAAGAACCCGCCGCCGCCGCTGCGGCCGGAAGACCGGCCGGAATTCTGGGATTAACGACCGTGCGCTCAATCGCCACGCAGGCTCCCTGAAGTGGGCGATCTGCGGCGTGGGGGGAGGCCGAAAGGGAGTGACGCACTCCGTGGTGGGTGCCTCGAGGTGTCGAGGAAGGGCATTCAGCGGCGATAAGCCGCCGCGTGGAAGGCCTGGTCGCAGGGAGACGGGTAGCCCGGCCGGCTTCAATGCCGCGTTCTTGGTGAGTGGGTAAGCCGCCCGCGATCCGCCGGGAAACGAGAGGGCGCACGTCCCGGGCAGGCTTGATCCGCGATGGAATGCGCCCAGGTCGGTGGGTTACTTTGATTATTTCTCGATCGCCCGGCGCGGGATTGTGAGGTACCACTCTTCTCCCCGCTTGCCCCACCTCAGGTGCATCGGCCTGCCGAGCCCCTGAATGGTCACCGTCGCCCAGCGGCCGCTTTCGGAGAGGCGGATGTCTCCGATCTGGATCGGGGGGGCATCCTCGGGGCGCTTCTCGAAGAGGAACGCGCACATCCGCTGCAAGATCCCCTCCGCGCGTTCATCCCGCCCCTGGGGGTCGAAGTACCTCGAGATCCTGCTTGAATCCTGTTTCACGTCGGCGAGGAGGTCGCCGACGCGGCGGGACAGGGCCCTCTTGTCCGCCTCTTCCTCCGATTCCGCGGGGTCCGTCGCAGGCGCGGGAGTCGAATGGGGCGCCGACTTGGGAGGCGCGAGTGGGGACGATGCCGGCGAATCTTCGGTCTTGGAGGCGGTCTGTGGCGAGGCTGTCTCCGGCGAGGTCCCGCCGGATGAGGTCCCTCCGTTTTCCGGGGTTGTGCGCGCCGCGGCGGGCTTCAGCCCAGGGATCAGACCCTGGCGGTGCAGGATGAGGAAGCCCACGATGGCCATCGCGGCCACGGTGATCCAGAGAACCCTCCACGGGCTCTTCGGCGGGCGAGTCGGGATCTTTCGCGTCTGGGAGGCGGCTTTCTGCTTTTGACTCGGCGCGGATGCCGCCGCCGAACGCCTCGCAGGCGGGGGCTGCGCCGCTGCGGCTGGAGCGGCCTTTCCGTGCGCTAGCTGGCTTGTGAACAGCTCCAGCCGGAGGAGCACTTCGTCGATCGACCCGATCCGCTCCGCCGGGTGGCGGGCCATCATCTCCGAGAGAAGATCGGAGAATGCCTTGGGGACGTTCGGGTTGACCTCCACGGCCGGACGTGGGGTCTCGTGGGTCAACTTGAACACGACGGCCATCACCGTCGTCGCCTGGAACGGGTAGCGGCCCGTCACGACGCGGTAGAACGTTGCGCCCAGCGAGAAAATGTCGGAGCGGTGGTCTACCTTCTCGCCCATGGCCTGCTCGGGCGACATGAAGTTGGGCGTGCCGAAGACTCGTCCGGTCTGGGAGAGGTTGGGATCGCTCTCGACGGCCCGCGCGAGGCCGAAATCTGCCAGTTTCGCGCTTCCATCGAGACCGAGGAGGATGTTGTCCGGCTTGATGTCGCGGTGGATGACGCCGTTGTGGTGCGCTTCGCGCACTCCCGAACCGATGGCACCCATGATCCGCACCGCTTCGGACACCGCCAGCGCGCCGTGCTTCTTCACGGCTTCGTCGAGCGTGGTCCCCTCGACGTATTGCATGACGATGAAGAACGTGCCGTCCGCTTGGCCGATGTCGTAGACCTGTACGACGCCGGGATGCTCGATGCGCGCTGCGGCGCGGGCCTCACGGAGGAAGCGCTCGGCCGCTCGGAGGTCCGAGTTGAGGTCCCGTCTCAGGACCTTCACGGCCACGTACTTGTTGAGCGTGGTATGGGTGGCCAGATAGACCACACCCATGCCGCCTTCGCCGAGCTTTCGCTCGAGGCGGCAATGCCCAAGCATCTTCCCTATGTTGGGATCTGCAGCTTCGCCTTGGGGGGTCATGAGTCGGAGAAGGATAGCATCGCCGGCGGGACCGTGCCGCCCGGCACGCGAGGGCGGTCCATGTTTTATCGTGGGATGCCTCGCCGGGGTTGAGGGGGGTGACGGGAGGGTGGATTATCGGTTGGTGCTCTCCCCCCGGTCCCCATTCCCTGCCTCCTCTTCCGCCGCCGCTCCAGCTACCGGTATTCTTCAGTGGCTGAAATCGCCCTCGTGAGCGCGGGCGATCGCGAGGATCAGAAGGTCGATGCAGGCCTCGATGTCCCGGCGATGGCACATCTCGATCACCGAGTGGATGTAGCGGGTCGGGATGCTGATGCATCCAGCCGCGGCCCCGCTCCCCGAACGCTGGAGCGCGGCGGTGTCGGTGCCGCCGCGGGGCAACACTTCGAGCTGGTAGGGGATCTTCGCGGCATCAGCGATCCGCCGAAGGAACTGGACGAGCTTCGGATGAGAGATGACGCTCGAGTCCATGATCTTGATCGCCGCCCCGGCGCCGAGGTGCGTGATGTGCTCGTGGGCCTTCGCGTCCGGAACGTCGTTCGCGAGCGTCGTATCGAGGGCGATCCCGATGTCCGGGTCGATGTTGCGGGCCGCCACCGTAGCGCCGCGCAGGCCGACTTCCTCCTGGACCGTGGCGACGGCGTAGACGTCGACCTGGTGCCCTTCGAGCCTCCGCATGGCTTCGAGCATGACGAAGACTCCCATGCGGTTGTCGAACGATTTCCCGTTGACCGTTTCGCCGATCTCGACCACTTCCCGCTGGCGCGTGACCGTATCGCCGATCGATACCGCCCCGCGGACTTCCTCCGCATGGAGGCCGACGTCGATGAAGAAGTCCTCGATCCGCGGCGCGACTTTCCGCTCGTCGAGCGTCAAGAGGTGGACGGGTTTGGAGCCCATGACCCCGAGGAGGTCGCGCGTCCCGTGGACGATGACTCGTTGAGCCGTCAGCGTCTTCGCATCGAATCCCCCCAGCGGGATGAAGCGGATGAATCCGTCATCGTCGATGTGCGTCACCATGAAGCTGATCTCATCCATATGGCTCGAGAGCATCAGTTTCCGGCGGCCCTGGCCCCGGCGGAGGGCGATGACGTTGCCGAGGGCGTCGACGGAGATGTCGTGGCAGACGGCACGGAGGGTGTCGATAACGATCTCCCGGATCCGGTCCTCGTGCCCCGGGGCCCCTGGGGTCTCGCACAGCCTCTTGAGAAGTTCGAAATTCATGCCGATTCTCACCCTGGGTGAAGGCGAGACTCTACCATGAACGCGAGGGGGCGCTCTAATTTTTTTGCTTGGCGCAAAAGCCCCTTCACTCCAGAATATGCCCGGAAACCGCCGGGAATTTCACGATGAGCGAGTCGGTCCTTTCCGAACCAACCCTTGTCCTCAACAAGAACTGGCTGCCGGTGCGGGTCTGCACGGTCCGTCGGGCTCTGACGCTCGTATTCAAGGACCTGGCACGGATCATTGGCCCTGGGAACTACTCCCTTTACGATTTCAACTCCTGGATCGATCTCAAGGTTGCCGCCGGCGAGCCCCACATCCGCACGGTGTCGCTCACCATCCGGATCCCTGAGGTGATCGTCCTGAGGACTTCCGACCGGTTCACTCGCCCGCGGGTCGTTTTCTCGCGGCGCAACCTCTTCCGGAGGGACCGCAATACCTGCCAGTACTGCGGTGTTCGCTTCCCGACGGAGGAACTGTCGATCGACCACGTCCTCCCGCGCTCCCTGGGCGGATCCAGCAACTGGATGAACTGCGTTGTCGCGTGCCTCCAGTGCAATGCCCGAAAGGGCAGCCGATCCCTCGAAGCGGCCAGTATGCACCTCCTGCGCCACCCCAAGGAGCCCCCGCCCCAGATGGCGTTCACCTTGCACCTTGGCCACCGCAAGCAGAGCTGGGAGCAGTTCGTGAGCGAGGCCTACTGGAACGTCGAGCTGCATTGACCCACTCACCGGCCGTTCCCCTGGGCTTTTCTCCGAAGAAGATGATCGACCGCAGAGGACGCAGAGTAACGCGGAGGAGGGGGACCGACCCCTCTGCGATCCTCCGCGTCCTCCGCGGTTCATTCCTTACGACTGGCTTCCGCACGATCGATGGAGTTCGCGCTCTCTTCGCGCTCCTTTTCTTTTTGCTGGCCGGCCCCGCGGCTGCCCAGACCGTGCCTTTCGAGCTGGCCTGTGGGGTCGAGGAGAAGGCCGGCGTCGGTCCGGAGGATGCCCCCTTCGATCCGGCCCGCGGATGGGGCTACATCGCCGGCGAAGCGCGCTCCCATGGCCCTGGAGCGGCCCGAGGCGGCGATGAACGCTGGCCGCTCGCCTGGCGCGAGGGGGTTCGCCAGTACAGCTTCCGGCTCCCCAACGGCGAATACCTCGTCCGGCTCACGTTCATCGAGACCGAAACGGCCGCTCCGGGAGCGCGCGTCTTCGATGTATTGGCCGGCGAGGCGGTCCTCGCACGGAGCGTCGACATCGCCGGCGAGGCGGGGGACTTCGCCTGGCTGACCCGAGAAGGGTTGGCGACCGTTCGGAGCGGCTGGCTCGACCTGCGCTTCCACCCCGCGCCGGGCTCGCTCCCGCCGCGCATCTCCCGCATCCGCGTCGACCACGCCGCCGTCGTTCCCCCGCTGCCGGGCGAGCCCCGCGGCTTCGCCGTCGAGCCCGGCCCCCTTCAAGTGGGCCTGCGCTGGGATCCCCCAGCGGTTCCGGGCATCGCCGGCTACGGAATCTTCCGCGCCGCCGCGCCCGACGGTCCCTTCGAGAGCTTGACCGACCTCCCGATCGCCGTTCCGTTCTGGATCGACGAGCGCCGCCCCCCGGGCCTCGAGGCCTTCTACCGCGTGCGGGCCTATGGCCTCCGCGGCGGCCAGAGCCCCCTCTCGCCCGTCCTCTCGGCCAAAGCGGGAACGGCGCCGGCTCAAGGGCTCCAGCTCGCCGACCTGCGCGTCGAGCCGTCGGACCTCGGGCGGCTCTTCACCCGCGCGGACCCGCCGGTGACGGTCAATGGCCTCCTCCGCTTCCTCGGAGCCGATCACGAAGTGGAGGTGAGCTGCCTGACGGACTCCGGCCGCTGGCAGGCGAGAAAGAGCTTCCGGATCCTGGCCGCGCCTGGGGCCCGCCGCGGCCTGCGGGGGCGTCGGGAGATCCATCTCCTCGCGCAGGCCGGCGACCCGACGCTTCTGAGGGAAAAGCTCGCCGCCGAGAGCGACCGGGCGCTGAAGCTCGCGACGCCCGAGACGAACTTCGTCCACCTCCTCATCAACGGCCGCTACCAGGGGGTGTACCTCGACCGCGAGACGCTGAGCGGGACGTTCCGCCAGCGCTCGGGCATCGACCGCTACGGGAAGATGGCCTACGTGCCCGGCCGGCTGCGGTTCGGGGTCGATCCGGAGCCCTACGGGCGCAACCGGGGACAGGGGGGCGACCTCCAAGGCCTCACTCGCTTCGTCCACGAGCTGAACCGCCTCAACGAGAGCGATCTCGACGGATACTTCGCGGAGAAGCTGTATCTCGACAGGGTCATCGACCGGTTGGCCGCCGCGGCCATCCGCGGCGTCGATCCGTTCGTCGAGGGCTCCCGGCCGCCTTCGTATTTCCTCGAGGACTCGCGGAACGGGAAGTGGGAGTTCTTCTGGGGCGAGCGCGGGGGAGGGGACTTCGGGATCGAGGATGCTCCCAGAGAGTTTCCGGCCGACCCTGACACGGCGCGCGTGGAGCGAGCTTTGTGTGCGCTGCTCGGCTGGAGGGTTGATGGGCACATGTTCAGCGACCCCGAATGGCGCAACTGGCGGGTTCTCGAAACCCGCCTTCTATCGCGCCCCGCCATCGAGAAGCGATACCTCGCTCGGATCGAAGAGATCGCCCGCACGGTTCTGACCCCAGAATGGCTTGAGGCCTCGATCGCATCGGCCCGCGCTCCGCTCGTTCCGATCTTCTTCCCCGAGGGAGATGGGCCGGGGAAGGCCTCACGAGGCCTGGGGTGGCTGCCCGACGGCAGCGCGGCGTTTCGCGAGGGCCCCGAACGCATCAAGGAATTCGATCGCAGCCATCGGGCGACCCTTCTCCGCCGGGTCAAGGAGGGGGAAACGTCGGGGGGGGGCCTCGTCGTCAACGAAACCTGCTTTGCACCGCAGACGAGGTCCGGCGAGAACGCAGGCGAGCCGCCATGGGTCGAGCTTCTCAACCGGTCGGATAAAGCCGTAGACCTCCCAGACTTTCTTACGCTCGACCTCGATCGCCCCCGGAGTCACCTGCTTCCCAATGGGGTGAGGCTGGCACCTGGGGAGCGCGCCGTCCTGGTCTTTCGGGCCCGAGACCGGGGAGCCGGGGCGGTCATGGCATTGCCGCCGTCGGCCCGGCGCATCGAAGTCCCGCTGGAGCCGTCCGCCTATGGAGGAGAGCTGGGGCTCTTCGACTCCTCCAACAAGTTCTATGTCGAGGTGGTCGATCGTCTCTTTTGGGGCCGCCAGAGCGAAGGCTTCTCCCAGGCTCGGATCCCCGATGGCGGCCCCGACTGGGCCTTCGTCGCGACACCGACTCCCGGCGCTCCCAACGCGGGCAAGCCTGCCACGCCGCCGCCTTGGGAATGGCGGTCGGGCCTTGAGGTGGAAAGCTCGGGCGCGCGAAAACTCTGGTTCCGAATCAACGACTGGAACGAGCCCGGGTCGACGGTCCACGCCATCCTCCGCGGCGAAACATCCGCCGCCAGCGAGCGAATCGAGCTTGCGTACCAGAAGGAAGGGTTTCGCCACGAGCTGCCGATCGGCGATGAACTCCTCTCGCGCCTAGGCCGCCGCATCGCCTACTGCTTCGTCGCCCGCACGGCCGAGGGACTCGAGCGGGCGTATCCTCTCCCCGGGCCCGCGGCCCCCCTCTGGATCTCCGATCCGCCCCCCGTCTCGATCAACGAGCTTCTTCCGCGCCCGCTCCGCACCGGCCCGCATCGCGAGTTCGTCGAGCTGTTCAACGCCTCCGACGCGCCGGTCTCGGTCGATGGCCTATTCCTGAGCGACGACCGGCGCAACTCGACCAAGTTCCGCATCGAAGCGAAGGATCCGATCCCGCCCCGCGGCTTCCTCGTCATCCAGACCGACGGGCGCGGCGAGGGGACGCACGCCAACTTCCGGCTGGGCAACGCCGGCGAGTACCTGGGCCTCTTCCACCGCGCCGAGGAGGGAAACGTTCTCATCGACCAGGTGGCGTTTCCCGCCGTTCCTCCGGACCGATCCTACGGCCGCGAGCGGGACGGCCAGAAGGGCTTCAAGGTCTGGAAGGACCCGACGCCGGGCGCCCGGAACATCCCGAAGATTCCCGCGGGCGCGCTGGACGGCAAGCCGCCAGCCGAGCCGCCGGTCCCCGAGCCGCGGCCGGAAGATGACGAGCCGGATGACGAGGACGACGATCCCTAAACGGGACCGATAATCTCCAAGCTCGATCCGCCCTCCGTTCCCCCCGGCGACCTTAAGACCATCGACCCATCCGTTCGAAGATGGGACGAGGGAGGGGCACACCCGTCGCTACAAGGGAATCGTCGTGTCCATCGATACCGTGCAGGTCCGGCGCGAGCTGCGCCGGCGCGTCAACCTCGGCATCCGGGATTTCGAGGGATGGTACCGCGCGCAGAAAGGGGATCATTACGTCCAGTCGGAGGAGGCCGCGGTCTTGGACGTGCTCGACATCCGTCCGGACTCGACGGTCATCGACGCCGGCTGCGGAGGCGGCCGCTTCTCGCTCCTCCTTGCCCCGCGCGCCCGCTGGGTGCGTGCGGTGGACTTCTCGCCCGTCGCCGTCCGCGCCACACTCGATCGAGCGCGCCTCCAGGGGCTCGCGAACGTCTGCGGCGAGGTCGCGGACCTGACCGAAGGGCTCCTCGGGGAGCCGGCCGACCGCATCGTCTCGGTGCAGACCCTCCAGCACATCCCAACCTTCGCCGAGAGGCTCCAGGCCGCGTGCACACTGAGGGACGCGCTCCGGCCGGGCGGTCGGCTCGTGGCGACCGTGTTCAACGGCGACCGTTGGCTGGATCGGCTCCGCGGGCGGCGGAGGGAGTCCATCGATCCCGAACAGAGCTGGTACTACTCGTATCGCTTCACCGCGACCGACCTCACCTTCCTCCTGGAGCTTGCCGGGCTCGCGCAGGTGCGCGTCGAAGGCCTCATCAACCTCCCTGGCCGCCTCTATCGCTGGCCGCTGGCTGGGTCGTTGCGACCGGCGGACCGGTTCCTCGGCCGCTCCCGTCTCGGCACCGCCCTGGGCATCTACCTCCTGGCCACCGGAGTAAGGCCGGAGTGACGCCATGTCGGTGGTGCTGAGCCGTTACCTCCATTTTCCTCTCGCGGACTTCATCAAGCGGACGCCTGTGAGGGCGCGGCTGAACGATCTCGAGCGGACGCAGTGGCTCGCGCCGGAATCGCTCCGTGAGGACGCGTCGCGCAAGCTGGCCCTCGTGATCGAGACCGCGAAGCGGGAGGCGCCGTTTTACGCGCGTTCCCTGGCGGGACTCGCCGAAGTCCGGCCGGAGAACGCCATCGAGCGCCTGGAGCAGGCCCCCATGCTCACGAAAGGCGACATTTTCCTCCACCGCGACGCCATGCGTTCGCGATGCCGCCGCAGGGGCAGCTACCGCGGCCACACGAGCGGATCGGGCGGCGAGGCCCTCGAGTTTTACTTCTCCCGGGACTTCCTCACTTGGACCGAAGCGGCGCAGTGGCGCGGCCGAGGCTGGTGGGGGATCCGTCGCGGCGACCCGATCCTGACCTTGTGGGGGCGGATGGTCTCCGATCCCAAGAGCGCGGCCCGCACTGCGCGGCGCGAGCGGCTGCGCAACTGGCTGAGGATCTCGGCGTTCGAGCTGAGCCACCGTGAGCTGCTCGCCCACTACCGCGCGATCCGCGAATTCGAGCCGCGGGCGATCTACGGCTACAGCTCGGCGATCTACCAGCTTGCGCTCTTCTACAGCGAGCACGCCCTTCCGCCTCCCCCCGGGCTGCGGGCAATCATTTTCACCGCGGACGCGCTCTTGAGCTTCCAGCGGCGTGTCGTCGTCGAGACGCTAGGCGCTCCGGCCGTCTGCGAGTACGGATCGAGCGAGGCCGGCGCCTTCGCGTTCGAGTGTCGAGAGGGCGGAGTGCACGTCGCCTCGGAGAACATCCACCTGGAGATTCTCCGAGAGGGCCGGCCGGTAGCCGACGGGGAGGAGGGCGAGGTCGTCGTGACCGTGCTCCGAAACCTCGCGATGCCCCTCATCCGCTACAACATCGGCGACTGGGCCCGTAAGCTTCCAGGCCGCTGCGGCTGCGGGCGGCACTCGCCGCGGATCGAGCTGACCAACACGAAGGTCGTGGACCTCGTGAGCACTTCGAGTGGAGGCGTCGCCAGCGGCCAGTTCTTCGACTACATCTTGATCGAGCTGATCGATCGAGGCGTGAGGGGGATCCGGCAGTTCCTCGTGATCCAGAAATCGCTCGACCGGTTCATCGTCCAGGTGGTGCCGGGCCCGGAGTTCGGGCCGGAGTGCCTGGAGTTATTCGAGCGGCGCATGCGCCAGCAACTCGGCGAGCAGATCGAGGTGGCGTTCGAGAAGGTATCGGAGATCCCACGCGAGCCGGCGGGAAAGATTCGCTGCTTCCGGAGCGAGATCGGATCTGTGCCCGAGGAGGCGCAAACGGCGGGAGCGACCGAGCGGCCGACTGCGGGGTGAAACCGCGGCGGAGGCCGCATCCGCATCCGCATCCGCGACCGCGGCGCCACTCAGCGGCTGACTTCAGCCCCGGTCGCGCGTAGGATCTCCGCCCATGCTCCTCTACGCATTCGTCCTCCTCGCCATCAACTCCGTCGCGCTCTTTCTCGTTCCTATCGGCCTTCCGGGGACCTGGATCATGGTCGCAGCGACGGCGGGCGTAGCGTGGATTCAGGAGGGGATGTTTTCCCCCTGGACTCTCGCTGTGCTCGTCGTCATCGCGCTGGGTGGCGAGATCCTCGAGTTCATAGCCGGTGCGGCGGGCTCGAAGAAGGCGGGGGGAACCTGGCGGGGAGGCGTCGGGGCGATCCTCGGGGGGCTCGTAGGCGGGATCGCGGGAACGTTTCTGATTCCCGTCCCTATCCTGGGCTCCATCCTCGGCGCCGCACTCGGCGCGGCCGGCGGAGCTCTCCTGGGCGAGCTTTCGGGCGGCAAGAAGCTTGAAGCCGCCACCGCGGTCGGCCGCGGGGCGTTCGTAGGGCGGCTCCTCGGCACGGTCTTCAAACTCGGAGCAGGCGTCGGGATCTGGGTCGTCGCAGTCGCGGCGTCATTCATCGACTGAACGATTCGGCGGCCGGCATAGCGGGAATGCGTTCCGCACAGGCTGCCACGGCGGATGCGGATGCGGGAACGGCTGCCGTTGCGGATGCGGCTGCATCCCCCCCAAACCCCCCTCACTCAAGCAGCCGAATCGCCGAATCAATGACCTGCTGGAGTCTCGAGTCCGTCGCCCGCGCTCGCAGGGTCTTTAGCGTCACAAGCGCCCGCGGGTTTCCTTGATACCCCAGCGCCAGCGCAAGGAGGTCGAGGTGCTTCTCAGGCACACGCGGCGTCAGCCCCAGAAGGATGTCCGTCGCCCGCTCGCCGCGAAGCTGCGCCAGGCCCCGCAAGGCGATGCTCAGGTCGCCCTCGTTCCCTGCGGAGATAGCTTTCTCCGCGTCGCTCTCGATGACATCGAGATAGCCATCGCGGATCCCTTGATCCGCCCCGTCGAAGAACCCCAGGAGGATGTTCCGCTCCTCCGAGTGGAGGAACTCCTTCTGGATGGAGCGAACCGGCTTCGGGAGCTTCTCCGGGTCCTTGTCCTTGAGGTGCAAAGCGAAGCGGAGAAAATCCTCGTGGTGGTCAGCAGCCGCGCGGACGAAGCGGCCAATCACGAGAGGATCCCGCATCCACTGCCGGAACGGCTCGTCTCCTTCCGCAGTCTTTGAGAACTGCTCGAAGAGGGCGATGGCCTTCTCGTATCCCGGCTCGCCCATGGAGAGGAGAACCGCCGCAAGCGTCCAGAGGGCCTCGAGATCGCCCCGCGCGACGGCATCCTGGTAGATCGTGTCCGCCTCATCCGCCGATGCAAGCCGGTAGGGCAGCTCGGGCTTAGCGGACGTTGCCGCGAGGGCAGCCGGTCGTGGCGCCGCCTCCTCGCCCCGCTCGGCGGCCGGGGGCGCTTCCGTGCCGCCGGCCGGCTTCTCCATCGCATCGAGGCGGGCCTGGAGCTTCTCGGCCGCGCCGAGGAGGCTCGCCAGCTCATCGAGGAGCCTCCCCTTCTCGCGGATCAGCTCGTCGATCCGAGCGACAACTTCGGGCGGCACTCGATCGCGCCGGAAGAAGAAGCTGCCGGCGAAGACGCCGGCGGCGGCTCCGGCGATCAGGACCGCCGCGGCTCCGGCAGGCTTCATGATCAAAGCGACTTCTTCTCGAGCCCCTTTTCCAGCTCGCGCTTGAATTCTTGATAGCCGGGAGCCTCCCGCAGGTTGCGGAGGTCACCGTCCTGATCGAGGTTCTTGAGGTGAGCCGGGTCGAGATCGACGGCGCGGCGCAGCATCTCCCGCGCCCGCTCGAACTCACGGTTGAGGCTCAGAGAGCAGGCGGCGTTGTAGCAAGTCAGCGCCATCTGCCGGTCCAGGCCGAGAGCCTCTCCCGGAGGGAGGTTCTTGCGGAGTTGCCCCAGGATCTCCACCGCCTTGTCGTAGCTCTCGATGGCCTTCCGGTACTTCCGGATGCGGTAATAGAGGCTCGAAAGCTCCTGGTGCGCCTGGAGGATCTCGAGCGTCTCGAGAGGATTCCGCACCCTCCGTTCCGTCTTCTTCACGAACTCCTGGATCTTTCGGTCGAGGGAGCGCGTGCGGCCGAAGATGGCCATGAGCGTTCCGGCCTCCTCGCGGAAAACCGGATGGAGGAGCGGGTCCGCTTCGAGCCGCTCCAATTCTCCCAGGATGGCGGCGTCGCCGACGTCGGCCAGCGCCCGTGCGGCGGCGATCCGGAGGCCGGCGGGCGAGCCTTCATCGTCGAAGATGCCGAGGAGGGCGGCTACGGCCTCGGGCCCCTCGGCCTTGAGGTCGGAGTATTGACCGTCGAACGTGAGGTTCGTACCGGAACGCTCGTCGAGGATCGGCTGCAGCTTGGCGGCAAGGATCCAGCGCGCGGCGCGATCGAGGGCGGCCCTCGGCTCCGCGCCGGAGGCGGCGTCTCGGGCGCGGCGGACCTCGGCCAGGGCCGGCGGCCCGAGCGCGACGAGCTCGCGGATGGCGGCGCGTCGTGCCTCGGCGGGAGCCTTCGTCACGCGCTCGATGGCGTTCCGGACGCGATCGCCCGCCTGGGCGTCGAGTGCGACTGGAAGCAGCGTCGAGGCAAAGAGGACGGCAGTCACAAGTCTTTGGGCCATTCGGATAGCTCCCTGGTGCTCGAGTTCGGCTCACATGGTAACTTGACTCTGCCCCCGCGGCTACGAGGAGCGGGACCACAACGATCATGGAAAGCCGCGCGACCATTCAATAGACTCCTCTCCGGCCCGCTCCATGGCATCGCCCCGATCATCGACCGGCTTAGGCCCGCAACCCGACCCGAGACGGAGAGCGGCAGGGGGAGCGTGGCGCATCGTCCGCCGCGCGACGTCGGCCGCGGCCCTGGCGACCGGGCTCTTTCTTCTGGCTGCGCTCTGGCTCCTGCCTGCGATGGGGCGGCGGGGCGACTTCAACTCGCTGATCGAGGAAGGAATTCGATCCATCCTCGCCGTTCCGGTCAAGATCGCGAGCGTGGAGACGGATGCCCTTTCCGAATTCTCCATAACGCGGATCGAGAGCTTGAGAGTCGATGCGGGCGGCGAGGTCCAGTTCCGCTGCGACCGCCTTTCCCTCTTCTATCGGCCGATCGAGCTTCTTGGCGGCCGCGTGCGGGAGCTGACGGCCCGGAGGCCGTTCCTGTTCGTTGATCTGGACGAGGAAAAGGATGTGGGTCGCCTCCTGCGGGCCGCCGAGCGGACCGAAAGCGACTCGCCGCGACCGTCCGCCTATCGTGTGGACCGTTTCCGGATCGAAGGGGGGCGGCTCGCGGTGCGGACAGGAGGACGGAGCCTGGCCATCGAGGACCTGCGCGTTGATGCGTCGGGAGTGGGGGGGACCGGCGACATCGGCTGGGAAGTTCACGCCCGATTCCTCGGCGGGCGGTTTTTCGGTCGCGGCCACCTGATTCGAACCGGAGCCGCGGGGGATCCTGCTCCGCGTTACCGCCTCCTCGCGGCAACCCTGGAGATGGAGGATCTCCCCCTCGGGCCGCTCTTCGCGGCTCTCCTCCCGAGAGGGCTGGGGGGCGGCGGGCGGCTCTCCCTCTCCGGCTCGGCGGAGGGGATCTGGCCCGATGAGGTGCGGCTCGAGTTGACCTCGCGCCTTCGGGAGGCGAGCACCGCGATAGCCGGCGCGCAGAACTGGAGCGGCGGCGAGGGGAGGCTCGATATCGGAGCGGTGGCCCGCGACGGGCTCGATCACGTGGAGTTCCAGCTCCGATTCGACGGAGAGGCGGACCGCGAGGACCTCCCGAAAGGCTCCGCGGGTCCTCTGGAGCGCGAGAGACTCTCTTTCGCGACGCGGGGCGAATATTCCAGCAGGGGCACGGGCGGCGCGGGCCCGCGGATCGACATCGAGAGCGCCGAAATCGGCATCCCGGGTCTGGGAATTGTGCAAGCGAGCGGCCGCGTGGGTCTCGACGCCAGAGACGCCGCGCTCGCCCTCGACCTGCGCGCCGAGGGGATTTCGCCCGGCCGCCTGCGCCGCTTGGGGAGCGCGGTCTCCCCCTCGGCGGTCGCCTCTCGAATCCCCGCCGGCCTCGACGGGCAATTGAACTTGTGGGCCCGCGTCGGCGGCACGGTCCGACAATGGGAGGTCGCCGCCGGTCTTTCGCCTTCATCCATTTCGTACGAGGGCCCAGGCGGCGCTCGCGTGACGGCCATCGCCCGTGGAAATATCGAGCGGGCCGTTCCGTCCGGCGAAGGAGTGCGCCTCGAAGGGGTGCGGGTGTTGCTTTCGGGCATCGATGCGGGAGAACTCACCCGCGCCGTCCTGATCGATGATCCCGGAGCGATGCAGCTCGAAGGCAGCATCGCGCTCGATCTCGCCGTGACTCGTGCGGCCATCCCGGGCGAGGGATTCTCGGTCACGTTCGATGCGCGGGTCTGCGACGGCGCGGCCACGGCGGCGGGTGCCGACCTCGCCCTGCGCGCTTTCGACGCGTACGGATCTGGGCGAATCGCCGTAGAGCCGGATGCCGTTTTCCTCGTGCTCTTCGAGTCGGTGATCGAGGCCGAGGAGATGGCCATCGGCCCGGTGGTGGAGACCTTCGAGGGGCGAGCCGTTCGCATCGGCGGCGAGACGGAGATCCGGAGGCAAATCGGAGGATTCAAATCGCGCAGCTACTGGAGGATCGAGAACGCTTCGACGGGTCCGTTGGATCTTGGGGGGACGATCGGCGCCGCCGCAGGTGAGGACCTCCAGCTCGATCTCGGCATCAGGGCGTCCGAGATCCCGGCCTGCCGTTTCCTGGGTCTTTGCCTCCGCGATGCCTTCAAGGAGCGGATCCCGCCGCTCGACGGAGCCCGGTTCGAAGGGAAATGCTCTCTGGAGGCGACGCTGAAGGGACCCGCAGGCGATCCGGCCTTCGAAGGGCTGTTTCGTGCCCGCGACGTCTCCGCCGAGCTGTCGGGGGCGCGCCTGGACGGGGTCTCCCTCGACATCCCATTCCATTTCGGCCGCAGGATTATCGGGGCCGGCGAAGCTCCCGGTTTCCTCGAAATCGCGACCGCGCAGATCAATGCGGTCCCTCTCGGGCCGCTTCGGGTCCCGTTCGCGCTCTCAAGGGACGTGCTTGACGACTCCTACTCGCTGCGCGACGGCCCCATCCGATGGGACCTCCTCGGCGGAGCGATCGAGTTCCACTCGGTTGACCTGCGTCCGTTCGCTGCCGCAGGAGAGCGGATTCGGCTCTCGTTTCAGGCTCGCGAGCTTCACCTTGACCGTGTGGCGGCCCTCTTTGGGCTTCCCGAATTGCCCGGCCGGGCCGCCATCGACGTGCGGAGCCTCCGCTTCTCGCCGGAGCGGCTCGAAATCGCTGGAGAGGTCGGCATCGATGTCCTCGGAGGCCGCGCCGAGGTCGAAGGGCTCGCGATCGACCATCCGGGGGAACCGTACCGCCAGTTCTCGGTCGAACGGGCGAGCGTGCGAGACCTGGATCTGGGAGAAATCGGCCGCAGGTTCCGGTTCGGCGTCCTGTCGGGCATCCTGAACGGCGAGGTGCGCCGCCTCGTCTTCAGCCGCGACGCGATCTCGCGCTTCGAGGCGGAGTTCGAGACCGTCCCGAGGGCCGGAGTGCCGCAGTTCCTCAACAAGGCGGCCGTCGAGAGCATCCGCCGCACCCTCGCGGGCCCCTTCGGCGCCCTCGAGGAGATGTTCTTCAGCCGCTTCCGCTTCGCTGCCCTCGGCTTCCGCACATCGCTCGATGGGGGGCGGTTCCGGCTCGAGGGAAAGTACCGCTCCGGCGGCGTCGAGTACATCGTCTACAGCCGCTGGTACCAGTTCCCGCGAGTGGACATCATCAACACGAATCCCGGCATCGACTACGACTGGGAGACGATCTACGAGAACTTGAAGGAGAACTACCTCCGCACGGGCGAGGAGGGCGCGACACCGCGGTGAGGGCATCCGGTTCCGCATCCGCATCAGCATGCGCATCGGCATCCACAATCCGCATCCTTCCTCTGTGATCCCCCGTGTGCTCCGTGGTTCAAATTCGTCCGTCCTTGCGTCCGCCTGGTATCATGACGCCGAATTCAAAGGAGGGTTGATCGATGAGAGAACTGAGAGAATCGACAGAATCCGCGCCACCGCTGTCGCGTCGCGCGTTCGTGAAGGCCGCCGCCGGCGCCGCGGCGGGGCTCGCCTGGAGCGCCCGCGCGGTGCGGAGCGAGGAGAAGCGAGCCTCTGCTCTCGCGGAGCTGCCGCCGGGAATCAAGATCTCGCTGCAAGTCCCCACCGATCCGTCCGACGAGGACCTCCGGTTCGCCCAGCAGCTCGGGATCGAATACGTGAGCATCCCAAGCGGCGGCGAGCGGGCCACGGCCGAGAACTTCATCCGCTGGAAGGGCCGAGTCGAGGCCGCCGGCCTCAAGGTCTGGAACATCGGCAACGCGAACGTGCACAACATGCCCGAAGTGACCCTCAACCTCCCCGGGCGCGACCGAAAGATCGAGGAGTACAAGCAGTACCTGCGGGACCTCGCGAAGGCCGGCATCCGATACACGACCTATGCCCACATGGGCAACGGCATCTGGAGCTCCGAGCGCGAAACGACGCGCGGCGGATCGCCGGCCCGGGCGTTCAAGCTCGAGACGGCGAAGGGGTACTGGGCCGGCAAGGTCTTCGAGGGGCCGCTGACCCACGGCCGCAAGTTCTCGAACGAGGAGATCTGGGCGAACTACACGCACTTCATCCGCGAGGTGGTGCCGGTCGCGGAGGAGCTGGGAATCCGGGTCGGAATCCACCCGGACGACCCGCCGGTCCCCGAGCTGGGCGGCGTGCCGCGGTGCATCTTCGGCAACTTCGACGGTTACATGCGGGCGCTCGAGATCGCCGCGAGCCCAAATATCGGCGTTTGCCTCTGCTGCGGGACGTGGCTCGAGGGCGGAAAGGGGATGGGGAAGGACGTTCTCGAGGCCATCCGCGCCTTCGCCGGCTTGGGAAAGCTCTGGAAGATCCACTTTCGCAACGTGACCGCCCCGGTGCCGCACTTCGTCGAGACGTTCGTCGACAACGGGATGATGGACATGTGGAAGATCATGAAGGCGCTGCGCGAAGTCGAGTTCCGCGGGGCGCTGATCGCCGACCACGTGCCGGAGATGGCGGGCGGAAGGAACGCGGGCTGGGCGTACAGCATCGGGTACATCAAAGCGCTCCTGGCGCGAGCGAACGCGGAGGCGGGTGGGTAGGGGGGTGGGGCCTACCCTTCGGCAATCGGTATCCGCATCCGAATCCGCAGCCGCATCCGAATCCGCAGCCGCGCCAGCCTCGGTAGCGGTTGCGGTTCCGGCTGCGGTTCCGGCAGCGGTAGCGGTTGCCGTAGCGGCTGCGGCTCCGGCCCGCTGCCTATCCGCGCCCAACCGAGCCGGAGATAATCGCGACGGCTCGCAACCGCTCCATTGATCGAAAGAAGGAATCCGCCCATGAATGTGCGAACCGTCCTCTCCGGGACCGTCTGCCTCGCCTCCCTCGGCTGCATCACCGTCAACGTCAATTTTCCCGCCAAGCAGGTCGAGAAAGCCGCGGAGGTGATCGTCGATGAGGCGCGCCCGCCCGAAGAGGAGGATCCGGAGCGCGAAAAGAAAGCCGCGACCGGGAGGGCCCCCCGCGCGCAGGCTCGTCCCGGGCTCGTCGTGTTCGCGGCCTTCACACCCGACCCGGCCGACGGCGAGAAGGCGAAGGATCCCCCCGAGAGGGAATTCCGCATCGAGATCGACACGCCCCTCGTCCGATCGATCCGTGCGGCCCTGGTGAAACGCTTCCCGAAGCTCCTTCCATTCTATTCGGGCGGCTCTGTGGGAGAGAACCGCGAGGGGTTCATCGAGGCGCGCGACGAGGAGAAGCTGAGCCTGAAGGAGCGCCGCGACCTCAAGGCGCTCGTCGATGAGGAGAACAAGGACCGGAGGAACCTCTACCAGGACGTCGTCCGGGCGAACAAGTTCGACGCGGAGCGGCTGAAGGACGTGCAGAAGATCTTCGCCGCCCAGTGGATCGAGAAATCCCGCACCGGCTGGTGGATCCAGGACAAGGATGGAAAGTGGACAAAGAAGCCCCCGCCGCCACGCGAGGGAGAGAAGGACTCGAAAAAAAAGTCTGAAGAGGCTTGAACCTTTCCCTGTCTGCTTTTCCTCCCCCTTTCGATTTCTCTGGATGGCCCCCCAATGAGGCACGGAACGCCGCGGGGGGAGAAAGGCTCATCCATGAGAACCGGACTCCGTCCCCCGCTCGCCGTCCTTGTCCTCCTCAGTTCGGCACCCGTCGCCGCCGATGATTTCCGCCTCCACTTCGCCGGCCCCGAGACCATCTCTGGGCCTGCCGGTTCGACCGTCACCCGCGGGTTCGACAGCCTCCTCTCGCACGAGGGGGATGGGCCGGGGGCCTTGGGCTGGGCGATCGGCGTCGCCGCCGACGGTGCTGTGATCCGATCGATCGCGATGGACGGCACCGTCGCGGCGTCGCGGTTCGCCGATGGATTCCTCCTGACCGCGTTGACGAGCGGCCCGGGCAACGAAGGGGCAGTTCTCGTCTGCACGCTCGGCTCGGACCCCGCGACCGCGCTTCCGACGAACTCCGATTCCTCCATCGCGACGGTCGAAGTGGAGTTCCGGCTGCCCCATGGCCCCGGCCAGGCGGGCCTTCGTTACCGCGATGGCCTGACCAGCGGCGGCGCTCCGCCCGTCGCCACGGTCGTGACGCATGGGGAAACCTCCATCAAGCCCGGACTGTCGGTCCACAGAATCCGCCTCGAAGGAAACTCCCTCCCGCGGATCCCGTTCATTCGAGGGGATGCCGATGGCAGCGGCGATCTCACTATCACCGATGCCATCGGCGTCCTCGGGGCCCTCTTCCTTGGCGGCTCGCCGATCGGGTGCGCCGCGGCGGGAGACGCGGACGGGAACGTCGCAGCGGAGATCACCGACGCGATCGTCATCCTCGGCCACCTTTTCACCGGCGGCGGGCCGCCGGCGCCGCCGTATCCAAGTTGCGGCCTCGACCCGGACCCTCAAGGGCTTCCGTGCGAGGAGTACCGAGGCTGCCCGGCGCCGAGTGCGCCGTGCGGGATCGACAGGCTCGCCGCGGCGGAAACCGCGGACGGGATCTTCCTCTCCTGGAGCCCCCGCGCAGCCCAAGAAACCTGTGCGTGTCGTGAGGTCCTCCTCCGGAACCCTCGCACCGGCGCTGGCGTCGCCGCCTTGCCGGGCGATGCGGTCTCGGCCGCCGTTTCCTGGGCGCAGATCGAGGACGCGGGCGGCTTCATCTGCGTGGAGTGCGCCGGCGAAGCGGGTGCGCCGACCATCGCCTGCACCGAAATTCGCCGCAAGGAGCCCGTCAACCGGCGGCCCACGGCCCATGCGGGAGGTCCCTTAACCGCGATCGTCGGGCGCGTCTTCGAGCTGGACGGCAGCCGCTCGCGGGACCCCGATGGCGACCCCTTGAGCTTCTTCTGGAGTCTCCTCTCGCGACCGGACGGGAGCGCCGCCGGCCTCGAGGACGACACGAACGTCCGTCCCTTCTTCATCCCTGACTTGGCCGGCGATTACTCCTTCGAGCTTTTTGTTACGGATGGCGGCCTCGAGAGTGAGCCCATCGCGATCCAGGTGACCGCCCTCGCGGACCCTGCCGCCGCCGATTCGGACCAGAACGGCATCCCCGATGGCATCGAGTGGGGGCCTCTGTCCGCCCTGCCGCTCGACACCGACGGGGATCAGGTCCCCGACCACCGGGATGTCGATGACGACGGCGACGGCATCCTCGACACCCACGACAGCGAACGGCTCATCGCGCTCGAGCCCGCGGATCCCTTCGACGCGGGCGCGCGTCTCCTCCTTCTTGATGGTGGGACGGACCTCGGCGGCGATGACTTCCTTCCGGGGATCGCCCGCGCAGGCGGCGAGCTGGTCCTGAGCGGTTCCGGATTCACCGGGGAAATCGATGAGAACCTCCTCCTCTTCATCGGCTCCGAGTTCCCCATCAACGTGAGGCCGTCGGCGGTCTCAAGCGATGAGATCCGCGCGAGAGTTCCGCGCGGACCTTTCGACGCGGTGGCTGTTCTCAGCGGCGGGCGGATTTCGAACGCTTTGCCCCTGGCCGTTCTGGCGGAAAACGCTCCGGTTCTGCTCCCGCCCGAGGTCTCGATGGGCGAAGTCGGCTCGGCTCTGGTCCTTCGCGGTCGGGGGCTCGCTGCGGTCGGCGAGGTGAGCTTCGCCGGCGCGCGCGTCCTTCCCGACAGCGTCGCGGATGGGCGCATCGAGGTGACGATCCCGCCGCACGCACGGACCGGCCGTCTGACGGCCCTGGCTGCTGACCTCGAGAGCAACGCGGTGGCCTTCCGCGTCGTGCGGACCGTGCGTGCGCGCGTCGTGATCCCCGAAGGACTCCCCGCACAGGTTTCCGAGTTGGTCTTATTTTCGGGCCTGGCATCGAGCAGGTTGCTGGACGCCAAAGGGACCGCGGAAGTCGCCCTCGACCGGTCTGGAGCGGATTTCGTCGATACCGTGGTGCCCGGCGCCGGTGATGGGCCCGGCGCGGTCATCCTCCGGGCGCTGGCGCTGCCTGGAGACGGCTTTGTCGAGGTCAACTCGCTCTCGACGGCGGTCGCGATGGTCCTCGGCCAGAGCGGCTTTCTCTCAGCCGGCCAGACTGCCGGAGATCTGGGTCGGCTGCGCGAGGTACGCGAGGCTCTGTTCGGGCTCGCGCAGGTCCGCACGCTCGGTGATGCGATCGCTGCCGCCCTCCGCGACGACCCGGAGGGCCTCCGGAATCCCTCCGAGTCCCTCACCTCGTCTCTCCTCGAGGCTGCGACCGCCGCCGCGCCCCTCATGGGCCGCGGCGCGGTCGCCGGAGGCCGTCCCGGGGGCGGCGGTACAGGCGAGGCCGACATCGTTCCGCCGACGCGGTTCGGCATCTCCATCTTTTCGATCGACGGGACGGGGAACATCGGCGTCCGCAACTCGACGGCGCTCTTCCTCAGTACCGAAATCCGGTCGATGGACTCCGGCAAGGTGCTCCAGAGGCACATCCGGCGCGCGTTCGATGGCGATGCCGTGAGCCCGGAGGGGGGAATCCTCCTCGGGACCCTCGACTCGAAGAAGGAGTACCGCCAGCCGAACTACCTGAACGCGAGCGTTGAGGTCCTCTCTCCCGGCGCTCTTGAGCCCCAGCCATCGACGACGGACGGGCGCCGCGTGCAGAAGGTCCTTTATCTTCGGACTCTGCTCGACCGGGTCATCATGCCGATCGTGACCACGTTCACGGGGTTTTTGCCGGATCAGCAGACGTCCGCCGTCGTGATGAATCTCCTCCTCGAGCAATTCCCCGCCGTCATCGACGATACGGTGAACCACCTGCGCGAGGGGAACGCTCGGAGCGCCATCACGCTTGTCCTCAATGCAGTCCTGAGGGACTTTGAGAACTTGGGGCCCTTCGCTCGGATGCTCGTCGACCGTGTCCTCGTCAAGAAGCTCCTGGGCAAGCTCGACGGAGCGGACCCGAGCTTCCTGAAGAGCGTCGCGGCACGGTTCCAGTTCGTCCTGCGCAACGCTGCGATCATCCTGAAGGTCGCGGGCGCGGCCGCCACGGGCTTCAACATCGGCCTCACCGTCATCGATATAGAAGGAACCGCCGGCGTCCTCCCTTTCGAGGTCTTCTACCGGCTCAGCATCCAGGAGATATCGCCTTTCACGGTGCAGCGCGGGGGCTTCACGGCTCCGATCCGGCTCAAGGGCGGAGGATTCCGCCGCGGCGGCGACGGAATCCAGCCGCTCATCACGCTGATCGACAAGGGCGGCGGCCCGAGCCCCTCGGTGACGACCGCAGCGCCTGCCTTCGCCGAGCTGGACTCGGTCTCTGAGGACGGCACACGGGCCTACTTCGTCCTCAAGGAGCTCTACCTCGCCGAGGTCGAGGGACCGATCGAGGTGACCTTGGCGGCCGGCGGCGAGACGGCCATCGCGCCGCGGGAAATCGATGTCACCGGCGAGCTGCGGATCGATTCCATAGACCCGCCGCGGGCCCTGCCCGGCCAGGCGCTCACGATCCGCGGCGATGGCTTCCGCTGGCGCGAGAATATCCAGGTCGTCTTCCGCGCCGAAGCGCTCGGCTTCAGCGACGACGGGCCTCCCGTCGCCGGAGAGCCCATCGAGGTCCGCGCTCGCGCCGACGGCGTCTTCCCGAAGGCCGAGATCCGGGTCAAAGTCCCCGAGCTGTCTCCGTGCCACCTCCTCTGGAAAACGCACGTCGAGCAGGGGTCCATCACCCGCCGCGTGCGGTCGAACGCCGTCCCCTTCGAGCGGCGCGGCATCGACGGAAACCTGGTCTACCAGAACTTCGTGCGCACGGGCCGCGGCGAGAGCCTCTCGGCGCCGTTCACGAACGGTTCGGGGACATCGACGAAGCTGTCCTACATCGGCCTCGTCGAGGTCGTGGTCTCCGGGATCGGCTGGAGCTACTACACCTATAAGAACGACGCCTTTTACATGGTCGACCCGCCGTTCACCGGCAAGCAGGCGGAGGACCCCTACTACAAGCTCAACATCGCCTGGCTCGGATTCCCGTTCCGCGGCGGGAAGGACCACAACATCGCGAACTTCATCGTGTTCATCGACGAAGTGGGGCCGGTCGCCCCGGGGACCATGCCCGCCTACGACGCCGGTCACACGTACCGCTTCGTGATCGACATCCCCGACGACCTGCCGACCCTCCTGACGTTCGGAGTCTCCGACGGAAAGTTTTTCGACAACGGCGGCAGCTACGCGATCGAGCTGAAGGAGCTGAAGTGCGCGGAGTGAAGGGGATCCGCGTTCCGCTCCCGGAGCCGCATCCGAAATACGCATCCGGAGCCGCATCCGAATCAGTTCCCGTCCTCAGTGTCCTCTGTGGTTCCCGTCCGTCCTCTTTCCTGACTCCGTTCTCCCGCCGCCCGCGGCCGGCAGCGGCACCTGGCTCGTCCCCATGATGTAGGCGATGAGATCGCGGACCTCATCGTCCGTGAGGTTCTCAAGCCCGCCCTCGGGCATCATGGATGCTTCGGAGGGAACCTGGCGGGCGATGTCGGCCGTCGCGAGAGTGATCTTCTCGTTGGCGGTCTGGAGTACGAGCGCGCTCTCTGTCCGCTCTCGGATGATGCCCGCGATGAGCCGTCCATCCTTCGTGAACACCGCCTGGAGCTGCCAGTCGCGGCCGACGACGGCGCTCGGATCGAGGATGTTCTCGAGGAGGTAATCGATGTTCGAGCGCTGCGAGCCCGTCAAGTCAGGGCCGACGTCGCCGCCCGCGTCGAAGAGGCGATGGCAGTTGAGGCAATTGCGGTCCGCGAGGGCGCGCCCGCGGAAGAGATCGGCTTCCTTGAGCCGCTCGGAGGTCAGGAGCGACTTGAGCCTCTTCATCTGCGGTGCCTTCTCTTCGGATGGCGGCCGGATCGTTCCCCAGACCCTCTCGAGAAGCGCATCGACCTTGGGATCGCCGAGCGCCTTGAGCTGGCGCACGGCCGATGCGGAAATCTCGATGGTCGCGATCGCCTTCGTCTCGACGGCGCCGAGGAGGGCGAGGGCCCACTCGGACCTCGCCGAGAGCGTCGCGACCGCGTCCCGGCGCTCGGCCGAGCTCAGCACGCCGAAGCGGCCGAGGATCGCCTCGGGGGTCTTCTCCTCCGAGTAGGCCGCCAGGGAGCGCAGCACGGGGCTTCGAAGGGTCGGATCGTCTAGGAGCCCGATAAGTCGAGGGCCGAGGGACGCGACGCGCCGCTCGACGAGGGCTTCGAGAGCCTTGAGCCGCCTCTCGGCGGGCTCCGAGGGGGAAAAGAGCACTTTCTCGAGCTCGGCGACGGCCTCGGGATCTCCGAGGCTGAGGGCGAGCAGTCTCGAGCGCTCCCGAACGATCTCGTTCTGTGAACGAGCGAGATGTGCCGCCAGATGTGGCCAGATGGGAGGCGGCGACGTGCTCCGGCGGCCGCGGAGCGCGTCAAGAAGCCCGGCGAGCACCTCTTCGTGAAGCCCTGGGTTGTCCCGGTCAGCCATGAGAGTCAGGAAGGGCTCGAGGGACGCTCCGGGAAGCCCCGCGCGCCGCCGCACGATGAACCGGCGCAGGATAGGGATCTCGGCGCGCTTCAGGATCGCAAGGGCGGCCTCCGGGTCAGCCCCCACTAGGGGCTCGATGCCGTACCAGATCATGAGCGGAACGTTGGGGTCTGCGGCGTCCTCCGAGTGGGATGCCAGGTCTTCTGCAATGGCGCGCCGCTTGCCGAGCGGGACCCGCTGGAGCGCGGAGGCCAGCTCAAGTCGGACGCGGGGAGAGGGGTCGGCCCAGGCGAGCGCGGAGAGCTTCCGGAGGACGTCCCGCGAAGGGTTCTTCCCCTCGACGAGGAGCCTGACGGCCCACCCGCGGACGTGCTCGCTCTTCAACTCGAGCGCCGATAGCAAGTCCGCTTCCTTCACCCCGCCCGAGGCGAGCAAGCTCCACAACGAGCGGAGTTGATTCAATTCGTAGTTCACGTCGAGGAGAACCGTGTCCTTCAACGAATCGCGGACCGAAGCGAGGTTTCTCCCCTCGGCGGCCCGCTCCTGGAGAAGCCGACGGGAATGCGAGCCGAGCCAGACGTTGTCGTTTCGCTGCAGCTCTCCCAGCTCCTCGTCCGGAAGCTTGGCGATATCGCGCGCGGCTCCTTTCGCCCCGCCGCCATACGCGATCCGGTAGATCCGCCCGCTCTCCCGATGCGCGCCGTGGGCGTCGCTCTCGTGGCACTCGCCCGAGTCGGACCAGTCGATGAGGAAAACCGAGCCGTCCGGGCCGCTCTTCAACATGAGGCCGCGGAACCACTCGTCGCCGGCGTGGAGGAAGTCCTCCGCGTGGCGGGCCACGTATCCCGAGCCGCTCCGCTCGAGGCGGTCGCGGTTGACTCGGTTCCCGTGGATGTTGCAGGTGAAGAGCGAGCCGCGGTACTCCAGCGGCCAGTTGTCGCCGAGGTAGATCATGGCTCCCGCGTGCGCGTGGCCTCCGCCCGCCTCGCCGTGCTTGCCCTTTCCGCCGCGCGAGTCCTGCCAGGCGCCGCCCGCCCAGTGGATGTGGTCGGCGCAGCTTTCCATGAGGCCGTAAGCGTGCGGGTTCATGTCCTGGCCGTACATCCGCTGGAAGTGAGCGCCCGGGACCACGTGCCAGAGGTGGGGGATCACGCAGTTCGTGATGAAAAGCTGGCCGAACTGATCGAAATCGAGCCCCCACGGATTCGTCGTCCCATGCGCGAAGGCCTCGAAGGTCTTGAGAACGGGGTGGTAGCGCCAGACGCCGCAATTGAGGGCGACGCGGTCGGCCGCAGGGGCGCCAGGCCGGCCCACGAACGAGTTCGACTGAATCCCGTTAAGGCCGTAGAGCCATCCGTCGGGGCCCCAGGCGAGGTTGCTGACGACGTTGTGCCCGGCCTTCGCGTTCCAGCCGTCGAGGAGGGCGACCGGCGGACCGTCGGGAACGTCGTCGCCGTCCTTGTCCGGGATGTGGAGGAGGTTCGGGATGGCGGTGATGTAGACGCCGCCGAAGCCGTACTCGATGCCGGAGAAGTTGGCGCCGTGGTCGAAGAAGACCTTGCGGCTCTCGGGGCGGCCGTCGCCGTCCGCATCCTCGAAGATGAGGATCCGATCGCGCCCTTCGGGCTTCCACTGAGGGTAAGAGTAGCACTCGACGACCCAGAGCCGCCCGCGGTCATCGAACGTGAACGCGATGGGCTGGCGGACGTCGGGCTCGGCGGCGAAAAGCGTGACGCGGAAGCCGTCGGGGAGCTTCATCCGCCCCGGAGCCTCGGAGGGGGGAACCGGAGACGCCGCCGACGCGGTGAGCCGCGGCGCGTTGTTCTCGGCGGCCCGGGCGAAGTCTGCCGAGCCGATCAGAAGCAGAAGAATCGCCGGAGATCTTTTCGCAAGTGGTCTCATTGAACGGGCCATGCCTTCTCAAGTCCGGAGGAAAGTACCCGCAAAATCGGCGAGGGTCCACGGGGTAACCGGAGGCCCCCAGCCCCCCTCATTGGCCTTCGCCTCTCCTCACCTCCACGTGCTCGACTCCTCTCGTCTCCTCACCCTCGGTGATGACCGCCTCAACCCGCCCCGCCCCTCGGGGCAATTTCACTGGACCGAGCGTGCTGCGCTTCTGCCCCGCTTCTATCCTCCCTTCCATCGATGCGCCCAGAAGGGAGAACTTCACGCTCGCGAGCTTCACGGCAGCCTTGTAGTGGAGCGTGATCTCATAGGTCCCGTCGCGCGCGACCTCCACTTCCCAATGCCCGAGGGCGTCGCGCTGGTTCCCGGCCCTCGGGCCGCGCCAGTCCTGCCTCGTGAGGACGACCGGGTCCTCGTGCGGCGTCCCGAGGAGGATCCTCGGCGGTGCGAAGCCTCGCGTCGCCGAGACATCGCGGAACCAGGCCTCGTAGCTCGTTCGAAGCCGCTCGACCACCTCCGGGTGCCGCGCAGATACATCCTCCAGCTCCCACGGGTCACTCCGGGTGTGGAACAGGAGCAACGGGCCGGCGTCATCGGCCCTCAGCAGCTTCCACTCCTCGTCGCGCGCGGCGAACGCGCGCCCGAGGACGGGCTCGTCGCCGCGGTGCCACTGGAAAAAGAGCGTGCGGCCTGGCCACTCGACTCGCCCGCCACGCAGGAGCGGCAGGAGGCTCCGGCCGTCGAATCGGACTTTCGCGGGCGGCATGACGCGGCAGGCATCCAGCAGCGTGGGCGTGAGGTCGATGTGCGCCGCAATCTGATCGACATGGTGTCCAGCCTCGAGCGGTCCGGGCCAGCGGATGAAGCAAGGGACGCGGATCCCGCCGTCGAAGACGGTGCCCTTTCGGCCTCGGAGGCCGCCATTGAAGCGGCCCTGCTGCGGGCCGTTGTCGGTCAGGAAGACCACGACCGTTTCGCCGTCGAGCTTGAGCTCGGCGAGGCGGTCTAGGATCCGCCCGACGTTGCGGTCGATCCGGGAGACCATGGCGTAGACCCGCTCAGTCGTTTCGGCGAGGCCCAGCCCGCGATAGGGCTCCCGGTCATCATCGGGCACCTCCAGAGGAGCGTGGGGAGCGTTGTAGGCGAGGTAGGCGAAGAACTTCTCGCCCCTGCGCCGGGCTATGAAGTCGAGCGCGGCGTCCGTGATCACATCCGTCACGTAGCCGCGCGTTTTCTCCGGCCTGCCGTTTCTCAGGAGGGTCGAATCGAAGTAGGTGTCGCCGCCGGGCGGATCCGAGGGCTGCCCGATGCCCCCGCCCTTCAGGACTAGCGCCTCCTCGAACCCCTGGTCGATCGGGCGCATGGGGTGGTTGTCCCCCAGGTGCCACTTGCCGAAGATGCCGGTGCGGTAGCCGGCGGCGGCGAGCAACTCCGCGAGCGTCGTCTCGCCGGGGTGCATGAGCGAGCGGCCGATGTAGGTGTCGACGACGCCCGTCCGCGGGTGGTAGCGCCCCGTCAAAAGGCTCGCGCGCGTCGGAGAGCAGACCGGCGCGACGAAGAACCGCTGGAGGCGAACGCTCTCGCGGGCCAGAGCGTCGAGACGCGGCGTGCGGAGGATCGGGTTCCCGTGGAACCCGAGGTCACCGTAGCCCTGGTCGTCGGTCATGATGACGACGACGTTGGGAGGGCGGGGCGCGGGTTTCTCAGCGACCTTCGTCTCGTCGGTCTCGGCTTCCCGCGGGAGGAGCACGTACGACGTCCCACCGCGGCGAAGCCAGACGCGCTCCAGATCGCTCCGCGTGTACGCGAGGAGCCCGCTCCGCTCGGTGGCCGCTGCCGGGTCGTTGACAAGGACGTTCCCGGAGGAGTCGAAGCCCGCCAGGACGAGGAGATGGCCATCCGTCGAAGGGTAAGGGGCTCCCTTCAGCTCTCCTTCAGCCGCACGAATGCTGATGATGAGCGGCTGGCCGGCCGCGATCTGCCTTTCGACCTCGCGCCACTCGGAAAAGCGGGCCACGTAGCCCGGCACGCCGAAACTGTAGGCGGCCTGGACCGCGCGCGGCCAGACACCGAAGATTCCGTGAGCGGGATCGTAGATCCTCAGCGCCACGTCGAGCGTCGGCCGATCGACACCGCGGTAGGCCATCACCATGGCCGTCGATGTCGGGCTGCAGATATGGCCGGCGATGTCCGGCCGCTCCGTCCTCTGGGACCGGTAAGGGACCGGGAGGCGGCGCTGCCAGGACTCCGCAGCCAAAGGGGAATCTGAGCGCTCGCGAAGAGGTGAGAGCGAGTCCGCCGCCGGATCAGGGAGCCCGGTCGTGTCGCTGAGGCAGAGCGCAACGCGCTCGATCGAGAGTTGCGCACCCGCCGGGGCCGGCTCGCCGGGTTCGCGTCCGACGGCGCGGACGCGGTACTGCACGCGGTCGAACCGCTCCTTCGACCGGAGATAGTCGACGTCGATGGAGCATCCCTCGAAATCCCCCGCCCCGCGGGTGAGCCTCCTCTCCGCGAGGCCGGCCTCGCCCCAGTCCCCCGTCTGAAGGTATGGAGACCACGAGCCGTCGGCACGGCGGCCCACGCGCAGCTCGACGACGAACGACGCGCCCGCGGGCGCGTCGACATTCCACGATGGGAGGACCTCGTTGAAGGGGTGGTCGGCGTCGATAACCGGTGATTCGTAGCTTGCGACGCCTACTCCCGCGCCGTCCTTGCCGGCGCCCGCCGCCCGTTCGTGGAGAACGAGCCGGTGGCGGAAGGGGGTCGGGGGTTGCTTTCCGCGGAGAAGCTCGTCGGCGGCCGCCGCGATGCCGGTCAGGTAATCGTCGCCGCGGGCGTGGCGGGCCATGCCGGCAAGAAGATAAATGCGGCCGCCCGATTCGATGCGCGCCGCATCGAGATGCCAGTCTTCCCAGAGGCCGTTCTTCCGGATGACCCGGACATCGCGCCCCTTCAGGCCGGCGACGAAGCCGTCGTTGTGGAACTCAAGGAGCGGCGCCGCGAAGATCTCTCTCATCTTCCGAGATGCGGCCTGGCTCACGAGCTTCCCTTGCTCGAGAAGGAGGAAAAACCTGAGACAGGCGCGCACGGTGGCGGCGTGCGAATGGCCGCCGAGCGGGTCCGGGGTGCGCGGCTCGTCGATCCCGTAGTGCTTCCCGCTCCAGAGTCCGCCCCGCTCGGCGCTGTAGAGCCCGTAGTGCTCGGATCTCTGGATGTTCTGGATCGCTTCGAGGCCGACGATGCGGCTGTACTTTGAGGCCAGCTCGTTGCTCGAGCGCTTGATCATCAGCTCCAGCTCGCGCTGGATTTGCGGATCGAGGCGGTCCGCGGCCTCGGGATGCGTTTCGAAGTACGCAAGGAGGATGCAGACCTTCGGGACGCTGGCGCCGTAGAAGATCGTGTCGGGGCGGACGAGACCGAGCCGCGGACTCGCCGGGCTCGGTTCCCCCAGGTCGATGAGCCCGCAGGCGCGGTCGGCTTCGGCGATCCCCAGTTCGTCGCCGACCCGACGATCGATCGCGGCGAGGGCCTCCTGGAGGCCGGCATCGACCGGTGAGTCGGGACCGAAGCAGTTGGCCGCAGCGCCGCCGGCTCCTTCTTCGATGGTGGGGTCCGCCGCTGACGCCGTCCCCAGCCAGAACATCGCGGCCCATCGGAGACCCTTGGCGTTCATGGGTGCGTATCATAAGCACCCGAATGCGGGTCGTCAGGGGCATCCTGCATCGGCTTCGGAACCCGCATTGGTCTCCCCGTCCGACGCCGCCTCCCGGGCCCGCGCTGGGCCGTGCTATTCGCACCGGCGTCGATTACCTTATCGCGCATGGCGATGGAGAAGTTTCGTTCCCACTACCGTGCGGTTCTCGACGAGATCCGCAAAGGGGGCCTCTGGAAGGAAGAAAAACCGCTTCTCGGGCCTCAGGGAGCTCGGGCCACGGTCGAACCCGCGGCTGGTGGAGCCGGGCGGTCCGTCCTCAATTTCTGCGCGAACAACTACCTGGGACTGGCCAACCATCCGCGGGTGATCGAGGCGGCGCGCGAGGCGATGGGCCGCTACGGCTTCGGCATGGCATCTGTCCGCTTCATCTGCGGGACGCAGGACCTCCACCGGCGCCTCGAAGCGCGGCTCTCGCGCTTTCTCGGCACCGAGGACACGATCCTCTATTCGTCCTGCTTCGATGCGAACGGCGGCCTCTTCGAGACCCTCCTGGGCGAGGAGGATGCCGTGATCTCGGACGCCCTCAACCACGCGAGCATCATCGACGGTATCCGCCTCTCCAAGGCGAGGCGGCGCGTCTACGCGCACTCGGACATGGAGGACCTCGATCGCGGGCTCATCGAGTGCGCCGGGGAGCGCGTCCGGCTCGTCGCCACCGATGGGGCCTTCAGCATGCACGGCGACGTCGCACGGCTGGCGGAGATCTGCCGCCTGGCCGGTCGCCACGGCGCCCTCGTCATGGTGGACGACTCGCACGCGACGGGAGTCCTGGGCCCCGGAGGCCGAGGGACGCCCGCCGCGGCCGGGGTCGCTGCCGAAGTCGACCTCATCACGAGCACGCTCGGAAAAGCCCTCGGCGGAGCGACGGGGGGCTTCACGAGCGGTCGAGCGGAGCTGATCGCGCTCCTCAGGCAGCGGTCCCGCCCGTACCTCTTCTCGAACTCCGTCGCACCCCCGGTCGCCGCGGCGGCCATTGCTGCGCTGGACATCCTCGAAGAAGAGCCCGAGCGGCTCTCGCGTCTCACCGAAAACGCCCGGCACTTCCGCCGGCGGATGCAGGAAAGCGGCTTCACGATCGCTCCCGGGGAGCACCCCATCGTCCCGATCCTGATCGGCGACGAGAAAGCAACCGTCGGCATGGCGGCGCGAGTGAGAGAAGAAGGGATCTACGCGGTCGGGTTCACGTACCCGGTCGTGCCGCGCGGGCAGGCGAGGATCCGGGTGCAGCTCAGCAGCGAGCATACGGCGGAGGAGATCGAGCGGGCGGTGGGGGCGTTCGTGCGGGCCCGGGGCTGAGGGGCCCGCAGGCGGTCTCGCGAGCGCGACCCGCGGTCCGCCTTTAGCAGCCGAATCCGCATCCGGAGCCACATCGGCATCCGCATCCGCGGTCCGCATCCGCATCCGAAGCCCGCATCCGCCTCGCCATCCGTGAGACCGTCGCCCGAACCCGGTCGAGCGCCGCGCTGCCGAGGACGAATTCCGGCTAGTACATCCCGCCCCCTCCTCGGTCTTTTGGGATGGTTGAGGGATGAAGACCGGCGGGATGATAGGACCACGGAATGAACGGAGAAGTGTGAGGCCATGAACCGATGGAGGACCGCCTTGACGGCCGCTTCCTTGTTCCACGGCATCGCCGTCGCCGCAATCTCGGCCGAAGCTCAGGACCGATTCCTCCGTGGCGATGGGAACGCTGACCTCACCCTGGACTTGAGCGACCCGGTGGGACTTTTGTTCCACCTCTTCCTCCAGGAGCCACCGGTCCTCGACTGCGACGACGCCGCCGATTCGAACGACGATGAATCGCTGGACCTGTCGGATGTTATCTACAACCTCGAGTTCCTGTTCCTCGGCGGTCCGGAGCCTCCCGCTCCGAACGCGGAGTGCGGGCCGGACCCGACGGAAGGTGGACTGTCCTGCGTCCTCTTCTTTCCGTGTCGGCCTCCTCCCAATCAGTTCCCGACGGCCTCCTTTGTCATGAACCCTGAGTCGGGCGAGACTCCGCTCGTCGTCTCGTTCGACGGTTCTCCATCGGTGGATCCCGATGGGAGCATCGTTACCTACGACTGGGACTTCGGCGACGGGAAGACCGGCGGCGGAGCACGGGTCGCCCACACGTACATCCGACCCGGCACGATACGGGTCACGCTGAGGGTGACCGACGACCGCGGAGACGTGGGGACCACGAGCGCAGACCTGTCGATCACCGGCCTCGCGTTTCCGCCTGACCCGAGCGAGGTGGCCCCGCCCCTGGACCCCTCCGTCGCCACGGACCTATACTCGGCCACGCAGTTCCTCCACACGGGAGCGGACCCGATCCAGACGGGCGTCGCGCCCGGGACGATCGACGGCCTTCGCGTCTGCGTCCTACGGGGCCGCGTCCTCGATCGGGATGGATCGCCGGTCCCGGGGGTGAAGGTGACGGTGCTCGCCCACGGCGAGCTGGGACAGACCTTGAGCCGGCCCGATGGCCGGTTCGACCTCGCCGTCAACGGGGGCGGCCTCCTCACCGTCCGCTACGAGCGAGCGGGTTACTGCTCGGCGCATCGCTCGCTCGGCACACCCTGGCGCGAGTACGTGCAGGTCCCGGACGTCGTCCTGGTGGCGATGGACCTTGTTGTCACGGCGGTCGACCTGGGTCCGGGGGCTCCGATCCAGGTCGCGCGCGGCAGCCCCCAGTCCGATGAGCGCGGCACGCGCCAGGCCACGGTGCTGTTCCCCCCGGGGACATCGGCCTCCCTCGTCCTCCCGGGAGGCGCGGTCGTTCCTGCCGGCTCGCTCCAGGTGCGCGCCACGGAGTTCACCGTGGGGCCCTCGGGGCAGTCGGCGATGCCCGCCGCGCTTCCCCCGGCGAGCGCGTACACCTACTGCGTGGAGCTGAGCGCGGACGAGGCGGACGCCGCAGGCGCCGTCGAGGTGCGCTTCGACCGCGCGCTCTGCCTCTACGTGGAGAACTTCCAGGACTTCCCGGTCGGCGCCGCGGTGCCCACCGGGTACTACGACCGCCGGAGGGGGGTGTGGGTGGCGGTCCCCGATGGCCGGGTGGTGAAGGTTCTTGAGGAAGCGAATGAGCTCGCGGCGATTGACGCCGACGGCGACGGATCCGCGGAGTCAGCGGAGTCGCTGGCCGTTCTCGGCGTCACCGAGGAGGAGCGACGGACCCTCGCATCGCTCTACCAACCGGGGCAGACGCTCTGGCGGGCGTGCGTCACCCACTTCACCCCTTGGGACTGCAATTGGCCCTACACGCTGGATGACAAGTCGGAGGAGCCGGGCCAACCCGACCCGGAGGATGACTCCCCACAGACCCCGACCTGCGGGATCGATGGCTCGGTGATCGAGGTGCAGTCCCAGACCCTCCGAGAGTCGCTGCCCGTGGTGGGGACCCCCTACACGCTCTCCTACTCCGGCGGCCGGGTTCCGGGCAGGCTCGCGGCCTACACGCGCACGTTCAAAATCTCCGACGCCACATTGCCCGGCCGGCTGGGAGACATCCTCAAGCGCATCCGTCTCGAGATCACCGTCGCCGGAAGAACCTTCAGACCCCGTTGGAGCCCCAATCCTCCGGATCCGCCCATCCAGGCGAACCTCACCTACACGTTCACCTGGGACGGCAAGGACGACGAACGTCGAGTCCTCCAGGGGGCCCAGAAGTTCCGGGCACGGCTCTTCTACGACTACGAGCCTGTGTACATCCCCCCGCGCCTCTGGGTGAGCGGCGGGGGAGGCGGGGGCGGAGGAGGCGGCTTCGGGCGCTCCGGCGGCGGCGCGACGCCCTCAGGCGGCCCCGGCTGGAACTGGAGCCAGGTCGTGCCCCTGATCAACGACATGGCCATCGGCGTCTTCCAGGAATGGAACGGATCGCTGGGGACCTGGGACGCCCGGGGCTACGGCCTGGGAGGCTGGACACTCAGCCGGCACCACTTCTACGATCCGGAGGCGCGAGTCATCCACTTCGGCGACGGAAGCTCGAGCAGCGCCGATGACCTGGCCACGATCCTGAACACCGCCGCGGGGACCGGCCAGCAGGGCTTCGGCGGCGACGGCGGCCCCGCCACCAAGGCCCTCCTCACCTGGCCGCACGGCGTGGCTCTGTCGGCCGATGGGACGGTCTATTTCACCGACACCCTCAATTACGTGGTGCGCCGCATAGGCCCCGACGGCATTATCTCCACGATCGCCGGGATGCCGGGCCAGTACGGCTTCGCCGGCGATGGCGGCCCGGCCACCGCTGCGAAGTTGGGCCGGCCCCAAGGACTCGCCGTGGCGAGCGATGGGAGCGTCTACGTCGCGGACACCGGGAATCACCGTATCCGGATGATCCGGGACGGGGCCATCACCACCATTGCCGGCTCGGGGGTGAAAGGCTACCTGGGGGATGGAGGGCCCGCCACCCAGGCCCGGCTCGACCAGCCTTACGCCGTCGCGGTGGGGATCGACGGCAGCGTCTTCATTGCCGACACTTACAACCACTGCATCCGCCAGGTGGGCACCGACGGGATCATTGCCAGCGTTGTCGGGGACGGCACCTCCGGGAGGAGCCCGTCCGGGACCCTGGCCTCCCAGGCCCGGCTCTGGTTCCCGCAAGGCGTGTCGGTGGGTTCGGACGGGAGCGTTTACATCGCCGACAACTTGAACTCGCTGATCGAGAAGGTCGGCCCCGATGGCCGCTTGACCTGGCTGGCAGGAAAGGGAGGGACGGGGTCATGCCTGGGCTGCGACGATGGAATGATGGCCACGCAGACGAACATCACCCGTCCGTGGGGGGTGGCGGTGACATCCGACGGCAGCGTGTTCTTCTCCGAATCCGGCTCCTCCCAGTTGCGCCGGATCGACCCGCAAGGGATCTTGAAGACACTGGCGGGTAACGGCCAGGGAGGGCTGGGCCAGGACGGCGTCCCCGGCCGGACCACTTCGGTCGCGGGGCCCGCGGGGATCGCAGTGGCCCCCAACGGCGAGGCGATCTACATCGCGGAGGTCGCGGGGAACCGCATCCGGTTCCTGGGGCACCGCCTCCCTCGATTCAACAACGCCGACCTATCGGTCGTCTCCCGCGATGGCGCGGAGATCTACCATTTCAATCCCAACGGCCGGCACCTCCGCACGCTCGATGCCCTGACCGGCGTGGTCCTCGAACGGTTTGCGTACGACGGCGCGGGGCGGCTGGTGGGAATCACCGATCGGGACGGGCAGAAGACGACGGTCGAACGCGGTCCAGACCGCCTGGCCCTGGTGTCCCCCTACGGCCAGCGCACCGAGCTCACCCTGGACGACCACGGCTTCCTCGAGAGCGTCGCCGACCCCGCCGGGAACACGGTGCGCCTCGAGCACTCCGACGGCGGGCTTCTCCTCCGGCTCACCGATGCGCGGGGCGGCCTGCACCAGATGGAGTACGACGAGCTGGGCCGCCTCTCGCGCGATAGCGATCCGGCGGGCGGCTTCCAGCACTTGCTGAGGGTGGATGAGCCGCGTCCGGACCGGGACGATCCGGAGGTCCACACCATCACCACCGCCACTTCCCTCGGACGGGCCACCAGCTTCCGTATGGTGACGGAGAAGTCCGGGACGCAGCGGCAGACGCTCACCTTCCCCAGCGGGCGATCGTCGGAGTGGTCCCGCGACACCTTCGACGTGGAGACCACCCGCCATGCTGACGGAACGGTCATCCGCTCCGAGCCGGGGCGCGACCCCCGATGGGGGTCCCAGGCTCCCGTGCAAAAGCTCCTCACCGTCACCACCCCCAGCGGGCGGGTCAGCTCGTCCTCGTTCGAGCGGACGGTGACGCTCGCCGACCCGTTCAACCTGTTGAGCATCGTCACCATGACCGATGTCGCGACCATCAACGGCCAACGCTGGACCGCAGTGTTCAATGGAGCGACCCGGACGGTCGTCTCCATGAGCCCGGAGGGGCGCCTGTTCACGTTCGTGCTCGACGAGCGCGGGCGGGTCGTCGAGGCGTGTCAGGATGGATTCCTGCCTATTGCCTTCGACTACGATGCCCGGGGGATGCTCCGGGGGATCTCCGCCGAGAACGACGAGGAGGTCCGGCGGAGCACGTTCGAGTACGGTGAGGATGGATTCCTTGCCGCCGCGACGGACGCCCAGGACCGCACCGCGACCTACGATCGGGACCCGGTCGGCCGGACCCGCCGATTAAACTTACCTGGGGATAGGGAGATCGGCTTCGGTCACGACCCGAGCAGCAACGTGACCCGGATCACTCCCCCTGGGAAGCCCGATCACGCGTTCGACTACAACGAGGTCGACCTCGCCTCCGAATACCATCCGCCCGACGTGAACGCCGGCGCGGACCAGACCCTCTACCTCTACAACTCCGATCAGGAGCTGGAGCAGATCGTCCGTCCGGACGGACAGGTCGTTGAGCTCGAGTACGACGACCGGGACTGCACCTGCGGCCGGTTGAGCCGAATCGTCCTACCGCGCGGCGAGATCGCCTACGGGTACAGCGCCCAGACCGGGCACCTCCTGACGATCGCCGCCCCGGGCGGGCTGACCCTCACGTACGAATACGACGGGCTCCTGCTCACGCGGGAGCGGTATGCCGGGGCCATCGCGGGCACCGTGGAGTGGCAGTACGGCGCGGACTTCCGCACGACGCGGGTAGTCGTGGGCGGCGAAGCCGTGTCCTATTCCTACGACCGGGACGGTCTGATCGTCCAGGCGGGGGACCTCGCCGTCACCCGTAGCAGCAGGACGGGGCTCATCGCCGCAACGTCCCTCGGGGGGGTGGCCACGTCGATGACGTACAACGATTTTGGGGAGCTGACGAGCCATAGCGCGACGCATGGCGGCGGCGTCCTCTACTCGGTCGACTTCGTCCGGGACGTCATGGGCCGCAGGACGCGCAAGGTAGAGACGATGGGGGGCGCGACGACGACGTTCGAGTATGGCTACGATGCAGCGGGCCGCCTCTCGGAGGTGAGGCGGGACGGCCTCTCTACCTCGGAGTATGCCTATGACCCAAACGGCAACCGCCTGAGCGCCACCCTGGGAGGGGCGAAGCTCATCGGCGACCACGACGACCAGGACCGTTTGATCGGGTACGGACCGGCGACCTACACCTACACCGCGAGCGGCGAGCTGCGGACGAAGACGACGCTGGAGGGCACGACGACGTACGACTACGACCCGCTCGGCAACCTCATGTCGGTCGCGCTTCCCGGAGGGACCCTGGTCGAGTACCTCGTCGACGGCCGGAACCGGCGCACCGGGAAGAAGGTCGACGGAGCCCTCGTCCAGGGATTCCTCTACGACGGCCAGCTCCGGCCCCTGGTGGAGCTGGACGGCGCCGGGGGCGTGGTGAGCCGGTTCGTGTACGTGACCCGGACCAACGTGCCGGACTCCATGGTCGGCCAGGGAGTCGCCTACCGGATCATCACCGATCACCTGGGAAGCCCGCGGCTGGTGGTGAACGCCGCCACGGGCGAGGTTGCCCAGAGGATGGACTACGACGAGTTCGGGAACGTTCTCCAGGACACGAGCCCCGGCTTCCAGCCGTTCGGGTTCGCGGGGGGGCTCTACGACCGGCACACGAAGCTCGTGCGGTTCGGCGCGCGCGACTACGACGCCGAGACCGGCCGGTGGACCGCCAAGGATCCCATCCTCTTCCAGGGCGGGCAGGCAAACCTCTATGAATACGTCCAGAACGATCCCATCAACGGAATGGACTCATCGGGAATGCAAGGCGAAGAGGCGGACGAGTCGAGCTTGTTCTGGGACGAGCTGCTGTTGGCGTGGATTTATTGGGTCGATTCGATTGGATCCGCGATTCCCGTCATGGTTTCCCCTCGCATTGCCGTTCCAGCAGCCCGAACGTTCACGAGTCGAGGGCCCATCTTTGTAACCTACCCCTGGATGGGGACCAATAGTGATCGAATGGTGAACCCAATCTTCTATCACAGGCGACAGCTACCCGTCAGGTACCCCTTCCGTCCCTGGATCGCCCGTACTCCGGTCAGGTTCTTGAGGCCCATGCGGTTGGCGGCCCCATTGCTGTTTGCATCTTCTGCCGAAGCCCTGGCCGGAGGGCTGTGCGCCATCCTGAAGCACCAGAAGAAGATCGACGACAACATCGAGGAAGGGTTCTACGAGATGCGGCACTAGTCTGGATTCGTCGGTTCCCGCGTGCTGTTCGTCTGGGGAGAACTGCTTCCTCGAGCGGCTCTCGTGGCCGAGATCCGCAGCCGATGCCCAGATCCGTATCGACGGGGACCGCCTCAGCGGCTGCCGCCGCCCTCCATCAGCTTCGCCATGACTTGATCGACGCTGAAGCTCGCCGGCTTCTGGCGCGGAGGGAAGTCCTTGAAGCTATTGATCCAGTTCGCCACGTAGGCCTGCGCGGGGACCAGCAGGAACACCCGCTCGATCCGCCACCGGTTGTATCCGATCGCCTCGTGGTCGGCGCGCTCGAAGGGATCGCTGCGAAGGCAGAACAGCTTGGGCAGGCGGAGCGGCTCGAAGGGCTCCTGCCAGACGTCGAAGCCGTGACCGCGCTGCTCGGAGAAGACGATCTTCCAGCGGTCGTAGCGCAAGGCCACGAGGTTTCCGTCGTCGTTCCAGTAAAGGAACTCCTTCCTCGGCGAGTCATCGGTCTCGCCCTTCAGGTAGGGGAGGAGGTTGTAGCCGTCCAAGTGGACTTTGTAGCTTTCGCGGCCGACCTGAAAACCGCGTAGGAGCTTCTCTTTGATGTCGGGCTCGCCGGCGGCCGCCAAGAGAGTGGGAATGATGTCCTCGTGCGCGCAGATCCCGTTGCTGACGGTGCCTGGCTTGATGACGCCGGGCCATTTGATCAGGCAAGGGACCCGATAGCCCCCTTCCCAGTTCGTGGCCTTCTCTCCCCGGAAAGGAGTCGTGCCGCCATCGGGCCAGGAGAAGCTCTCGGCGCCGTTGTCGGTGGAGTACATGACGATCGTGTTTTCGGCGATCCCGAGGTCGTCGAGCTTTTTGAGGAGCTGCCCGACGTGGCCGTCGTGCTCCACCATTCCGTCGGGGTAGGTGCCGAGGCCCGTTTTGCCCTCGGACTCCTTCTTCAAGTGGGTCCAGATGTGCATCCGGGTCGAGTTCCACCAAACGAAAAAGGGCTTGTTGGCTTGGTGGGCGCGGTCGATGAAGTCGAGCGCGGCGGCGGTAGCTTCGTCATCCACCGTTTCCATACGCTTCTTGGTCAGTGGACCCGTGTCCCGGATCCGCCCGTCGGCAAAGCTATGGATCACGCCGCGGGGGCCGAAGCGCTTCTTGAACTCCGGGTTCTTCGGATAGTCCGGATCCTCCGGCTCCTCCTCGGCGTTCAGGTGGTAGAGGTTTCCGAGGAACTCATCGAAGCCGTGAGCGGTGGGCAGGTGCTCGTCGCGGTCGCCGAGGTGATTCTTGCCGAACTGCCCCGTCGTGTACCCCTGCGCCTTGAGCAGCGTCGCGAGAGTCGGGTCCTCTTTCTTCAAGCCCAGGTCGGCCCCCGGCAGACCCACTTTCGTCAGACCCGTGCGGATGGGGGACTGGCCAGTGATGAAGGCGGCACGGCCGGCCGTGCAGCTCTGCTGGCCGTACCAATCGGTGAAAAGGACGCCCTCCCGGGAGAGCCGGTCGATGTTGGGCGTGCGGTAGCCCATCTGCCCGCGGTGGTAGGCGCTCGGGTTGAACCAGCCGATGTCATCGCCCCAGACGATCAGTATGTTGGGGCGCTTCTCCGCGGCTTGGGCCGGCAGGGACAACGCCAACAGCGCCGCCGCCGCGCACCTGAGCACAGAAATCCTCATGTCACCGTCCTCAATCTATCCTTGGTTGATGGGCGATCGTTGTTCGCCCGAACGCTTGAGCGAAGGGGAAGCATTACCCGTGCGTTCGATGGGAAAGTCAAGCGGCCTCCGAGGAGTGGGTGCATGAACGCACCTGGGAAGAAAGCTAACCGCAGAGGACGCAGAGGGGAGCGGCGAGCAATGCGGAGCCGCGGACCGCCGGAGCAGCCGGGAGCCCGCGCCAGCGGGCGGCTGCGAGGCCCGCCCGGAGACCGAGCGCGCCAGCGCGAGGATCGGAGGGAGCGGCGAGCAATGCGGAGCCGCGGACCGCCGGAGCAGCCGGGAGCCCGCGCCAGCGGGCGGCTGCGAGGCCGGCCTGGAATCCCAGTCCTCAAGCACGGCGACCGGAAGGGAGCAACGAAGAGATCGTCGATCCCGGCGCTCCCTGGTTCGTCAGAAATGGCGAAGCTCGAACTTACCAGGATGCTTCAATGGGCTCATGATCCGGGGGGAGATTTCGGCCACGGATTGAACACTGATGAAGTACGGATTGCAGCTTTGGCGGCATGATCCTCCCACTTCCGTGTTCAATCCGTGGCTCACGATCGGGCGGAGTCACGAATGTCCCCTTGGGGGCGGGAGGAGGATCTTGCGGCCGATGCAGACACCTTGCTGATCGCGGTCACGGCTGCAGCCGCGTCGGCATCCACAGCCGCATTCGACCGACAGAGCCAGGTTCCCTAGCCCCGGCATCATTCCTGCGAGAGTCCCCGGCGTGAGAGGTAGGGGACGATCTTCCCGTCGTAATAAAGTTCCCCGACTTCTCCGGGTTGGAGCACTTCGTTACTGTATCTTCGGATCCAATCTTCGTAGTCGTCTGGGGTTTTGACGCGCCAGATTGACGCATCGCTTCGCAGTCCATTCTGCAAAGCAAAAGGCTCCCATACTTCCTTATAGAACCTCGCGAGCCTACGTAGGGCCTTATGTTCGAGTCGCAGGTTGCGTACGGTCCAGGATTCCTTGCTCACGTGTCCGCGGAGGGCCTCTCTGTAGATAGCCTCGTATTCCCGTCCGTTCGCAACATTGAACAGCTCGAATACGGCGGATCCCCACGATTCCTCCATCGCCCGTCGCCGGGCCTGGACGTTGTGTCCCTCTGTTCCACCGACACTTCGAACTCGGATCCAACCATGACTTTTTGACGTAGGCCATAGGGAGTCCGCCGCCGCAGGGGGTCTTGGAGTGTCCGGATTTCAGTACACCGGAGTACCCGTCTCCAAGCCGGCAAACCGCTGCGCAGCCCAACGCCAAACGATATCCTCATGCGTGATCTCGCGCCCGGCGGCGATCTCCTTCATGATCGGTCGCGAATCGAGCATCGAAGCGACCTGTCGATTCCCGTGATCGAGATCCAAGCCCTCTTCGCTGATCGCGAGCCCTTCGGGGGACGGGGAAGTTGTGTCCTGGCCCGCGGTCGCGGTGAGGAAAAGGAACGTTATCGTCGGGCGGGGCTTCACCTGCAATGCCTCAACCTCAACTCGACTGCCGATACCCATAGGCTAGGACAATGCGAGCATTCTACACGAGCGGGACACCCACGCGGATCTCTCTGCCCTCTCGGTCGGACGCGGACGCGGACGCGGATGCGGTTGCGGCTACGGACTGCGGCTGCGGCTGCTGTTGCGGATGCGGTTGCGGCCCCGGACCCCCGCCCCCCGCCAGCCCCTTTCCACCGCCTGCGCCAGCCTGTATACGTGTCTCCCTCATGAGCCGAGTCGAGCCCCGAGTCCTGCGCGGTTTCCGGGACTATCTCCCCGAGGAGATGATTCCTCGCCAGCGCATGATCCGGAAGCTGGAGAGCGGCTTCGAAAGCTTCGGCTTCGTCCCGCTTCAGACTCCGGCGATCGAGTACTCCGACATCCTCCTCGGCAAGTACGGCGAGGAGGGCTCGAAGCTCCTCTACCGCTTCCGCGACGAGGGGGACCGCGACGTCGCTCTCCGCTACGATTTGACCGTGCCCCTCGCCCGGCTCGTGGCCCAGTATCCGGACCTCCCGCGCCCATTCCGCCGCTACCAGATCGCCCCCGTCTGGCGCGCCGAGAAGCCGGCGCGCGGGCGGTTTCGCGAGTTCGTTCAGTGCGACGGCGACATCGTCGGGTCGGCCGATTTCGCCGCCGATGCGGAGATCCTCCAGCTCGGCTGCGCGCTCCTCGATGCCCTCGGCGTCGCCCGCTACAGGATCCGTCTCAACCACCGGAAGGTGCTGAGCGGCCTGTCCGCCACGGCCGGGATCGCGCCCGAAGCCGAGGCCGGCGTCCTGCGCACGATCGACAAGCTGCCGAAGATCGGTGCCGAAGCGACGCGGCGCCTCCTTTCGGAGGAAAACCGCCTCGAAGCGGCTCAAATCGACAAGGTCTTCGATTTCCTGGCCATCGCGGGCACGAACGAGGAGGTCCTCCATCGTCTTGACGGCTTCTTCGCCGCCGGAGGGCCGGGCTGCGACGGCTGCGACTCGCTGCGGAAGATCCTCGGGATCCTGGGGCCGCTCGGGCTCCTCGATCGGGTTTCGATCGACCTTTCGATCGCCCGCGGGCTCGACTACTACACGGGAACCGTCTACGAGACGTTCCTCGAGGACCTCCCGGGCTTCGGCGCGGTGATGTCGGGCGGTCGCTACGACGGCCTCATCGGGACCTTCGCGCGCGAAGAAATCCCCGCCGTCGGGATTTCGCTCGGAATCGATCGACTCCTCGCGGGCCTCATCGAGCTGAAGCTCCTCGATGGCGGCGGCGCGGGCGTCGCCCCGGTCATCGTGACGACCTTCGATGCCGATCGCGCGGCCGATGCGGCCCGGGCTGCCGCCGCGGTCCGCGCCGCCGGCCTCTCCTGCGAGCTCTACCCGGGCTTCGCCAAGCTCGCCAAGCAATTCAAGTACGCCGAGCGGCGCGGCGCGCGATGGGTCATCGTCGTCGGGCCGGATGAAGCCGCCCGCGGCGAGGTCCAGGTCAAGGAGATGGCGACGAAGAAGCAAGAGGCGGTGCCCCTCGACCGCCTCGGGGCCTATTTGCGAGGCTTGACGGGGGCCTCGGCGGATTGACAGAGCCTGGCAATTCCACCCCACCAATCCGACGGGCGGGTTTACAGGGCATCGATGGAGGCGGGTCTGCCGGAGGGCCTTTCCCTCGTGGGCGCGGCTCACCGTGAAAATTCTCTGTGGGGTGGTCTCTCCTTTGCTGTAAAGTGTTCGGGCGATCCTTCCCGTAGAGGCTTCGCCCACGGGTGACTCGGTAACGGAGGTGGACCACCATGCGACGAATTCAGACCTTTCTCCTCTCCATCGGGTTCTTCCTCTTCGCCGGCTCGTTCCTTTCACCCCTGCCGGCGCAGGATGCTCGGTTCCGCCGCGGCGACTCGAACGCCGACAGCCGGATCGACCTCTCGGACGCGATCCACATGCTCATGGGGCTGTTCATGGGCGGCGAGCAGCCCTCCTGTCAGGACGCATCCGATTTCAACGACGACGGCGCCCTCGACATCTCCGACCCGCTCGCCACCCTGGGCTACCTCTTCACCAACGGATCGGCCCCCGCGGCTCCCGGCGAGCAGTGCGGGTCCGATCTGACGCCCGACGCCCTCGGCTGCACGTCGAACGGCATCTGCGGGCGCGCTCCGGTCCTGGGGCAGACGGACTTCGAGACCCGTTCTCCGAGCGGCCCCCCCGGGCCCGTGGCGCTGGATGGTCGCGAGAGCGATGACGCCGCCGCCGGCGTCCCGCCGGCGCCCGCGGCCGATCCCGGCGCGACGCCGGCCCCCGAGCGGCTCATCGAGGAGTCCGACATCTACAAGATCGATGGCGACTTCCTCTTCGTCATGAACCGCTACCGCGGCCTCCAGGTCATCGACCTCGCGAATCTGGACCGCCCCAAGGTGCTGGGCCGCGCGCCGATCTTCGGCTACCCGAAGGAAATGTACGTGCGGGAGAACCGCGCCTACATCCTGGTGAGCGACTACTACAGCTTCTGGCGCGATCCGCTCGCCGAGGACTCGATCTCGCCCGTCGCCTTCCACGGCAGTCAGATCCGCATCCTCGACATCTCCGACGTCGAGAACCCCGCCGTCATCGGCGGGATCGACATCGAAGGGGACCTCACCGACTCGCGCATCGTCGGCGACATCATGTACGTCGCCTCCCAGCGCTACTCTTGGTGGTGGAACCCGGATTCCGACGACCAGGTCGATGAGACCCACATCCTCGCGGTCGACATTGGCGATCCGGCGGACGTGAAGGTCGTCGACCGGAAGGAGTTCCCGAGAAACGGCTGGGAGCACCACATCGCCGTCGACGAGGACACGATTTACCTCGCCTCGTCGGGCGTCGAGAACAACGACTGGCGGAACGGCTACCGGACGAAGATCACCTACATCGACATCAGCGATCCGGCCGGCACGGTCGCCGTGCGCGGCACGGCCGTGGCGCCGGGGCGCGTCCAGGACCGCTGGTCCATGGACGAGTTCGACGGCGTCCTGCGCGTGGCCTCAGGGCAGTCATGGGGGAACGGCGACGTCTACCTGACGACCTACAGCGTCCGGGACCCGGACCTGATCTCGAGGCTCGGCCAGTACGTCCTACACGTCAACGAGCGGCTGACGGCCGCACGCTTCGACGGCCCGCGCGGCTACCTGGTCTCCTATCGGAACATCGACCCGCTGTTTACCTTCGATCTCAGCAATCCGGCGGCGCCGAAGCTCCTCGGGGAGCTCGAGATGTCCGGCTGGCTCGATTTCATCGTGCCGATGGGTGACCGCCTGGTCTCGCTGGGCCACGAGGACATTGTGAGGCCCGAAGGCGGCCGCGACATCAGCCTCGCGGTGTCGCTCATCGATGTCTCCCTGCAGACGAAGCCCGCGCTCCTGTCCCGCGTCTCCCTCGACGGGATCTGGGGCTGGGTCCCCGGCGACCGCGACGATTTCGCCAAGGTCTTCAAGGTCCTGGACGCAGAGGGGCTGATCGTCTTCCCCTTCCAGGCCTGGAGCCGCACGGACTATCGCTACATCGGCGGAGTGCAGCTCATCGACCTCTTTGACCAGAAACTCGCCCGGCGCGGGCTCATCCGGGACGCCGGCTGGGTCGAGCGGGGGATCCCGCACGAGGAGGCCACGGTCCTCACCCTCTCGAGCGAGATCTTCCAGGTCATGGACATCCGCGACCGCGACAACCCGCGGCTGAGGGGCCGCCTCGAGTTGGCCCGGAACGTCCAGGAGTTCGCGCCGTTGTCGGATGCGGTCGCAGTTCAGCTCTCCGGCGACTGGTGGCGCGGCGACACGACGCTCACGGTGACCCCGATCGGCGATCCCGACTCGGCGGATCCCCTGGCGCAAGTCCACGTGCCCGCCCCGTACGGGCGGATGTTCGTGAATGGCGCGATGACCTACGTGGCGAGCATCCGCGAGGAGAAAGCCGCCGACGGCAGCGTGAGGCAGGTCTCTCACGTCCAGGTGGTGGACTTGAGCGACCCGGTGAACCCGAAGCTGCGCGGCGCGGTCTCACTCCCCGATCCGATCTGGTTTGGATACCACTCGTGGTACTGGGGCTGGGGGGACGAGGCCGTGCAGGTGAACGGCTCGACTCTCGCCTTCCACCGCTTCTCGCAGTCTTGGTGGGGCTGCCGCGCTTGCGACGTAGCGGTCGGGCCCGTGGGCGGTGACTGGACGCAGGCCCACACCATCTACCTGGTCGATCTCGCAAATCCGGACGCGCCTGTCCTCGCCTCGACCGTCATCCTCAAGGACGTCTCATGGGCTTGGGGGCTCCGCGTGTCGGGCTCGACGCTGTATCTTTCGAGCTACGCAAGCCAGTGGGTCGACAACAAGGAGTGGGTCACGCGCTACCACCTCCATCGGCTCGGCGTCGCCGATCCGGCCAACCCGGTCGTGATGCCCGCGGTCAATATCCCGGGGATGTTCATCGACGCCTCTCCCGACGGACAGTACCTCTACACCCAGGAAAGCACCTGGGACCAGACGACGCAGAAGAACCGTACGTTCTTCTATTCGCTCGCTCTCATCGATGACCAAGCCCACCTCCAGAGCAAGACCGAGCTGCCGGGTTACGCCAACGGCGCGCTCGTCAAGGGCGATTCGGCCTATGCATCGACGACCTGGTGGGAGGTCGTCCCGCTTGCGAACGGCCAGGGGAGCCGGTGGGTGAACCACAGCGAGCTGCTCACCGTCGATCTCTCGGACCCGCAGGCGATCAAGCTAGCGGGCCGAGCGAAGGTCCCCTTCGACTACGCCTACCTGCAAGAGGTCGATGGCGGCCGCGCTTTCCTCGGGAGCTGGGTCGGCGTCTTCACCTATCGGGTCGAGGACCTCTACCAGCCCTCATTCGAGCAGTTCTTCCGGACCCAGGGCTGGGTCCAGGACATCGTCGTCAAGGGGAAGAACGCCTATCTGCCCACGGGGTACTACGGCGTGCAGATTCTTGAACTCGGAGAATAGGAGAGGCTCTCGTCGCCGATAGCGGACAACCTCCTCCGTGTACCTCTCTGTGGTCAATGTCCGTCCGTCCCTTGCGTAACGGACGAGCCTAGCTCGCCGACGAAGTGCTCCCGCAGGATCCTCGCCGTCAGCCCCCAAATCTCCACGCCCTCGAACTGGAATGTGTAGGTCGTCCGCTCGACGCCATCGGGGTCCTTCCAGACCCCTCTCACGCGAAACGGGTCCGCGCGCACGATCGAGACGGGCAAGTAGATCACCCTCTCCACTTCGGCGGGGTTCGGGGAGACGGGGCCTGGGGCGACCGAGGCGAGGAAGGGCCTCACGCGGTGGCCGAGCGATGTGCACTGCCACGGCAGCTCGCCGAGGATCTTGATCCGCTCGGGGCCAATGCCGACCTCTTCTCCCGCCTCGCGGATCGCGGTCGCCGCGAGGTCAGCATCCTCCAGGTCTCGGCCTCCTCCGGGGAAAGAGACTTGGCCGGCGTAATGGGGTAGGGTCTCGGGGCGCTTCGTCAGAAGCACGCACTCCTCGGCGGCGGCCGAGCTGCCGGAGGGCCGTACGTAATCGATGAGAGGAACCAGAACCGCGAACTCGGTCCTCGGAGCCCCGGACATGAAGGACGAGACGGAACCGGCTCCGCGACTAAACCGAGAACGATGAGCCGCAGCCGCAGGTTCCGGTCGCGTTCGGGTTGTGAAAGACGAACCCGCGGCCCATGAGCCCGTCCTGGAAGTCCACCTCGGTTCCGTTCAGGTAGAGGTAGCTCTTCTGGTCGACGATGACCTTGATGCCCGCGATGTCGAGCACCTTGTCTTCCGGCTTCTGGTTCTCGTCGAAGCCCATTCGGTAGGTGAAGCCCGAGCATCCGCCGCCCTGCACCATGAGGCGGAGCCCCGCTTGCGCCGTGAGCCGTTTGTTCTCGACTTCCTTCGCCATCAAGGTCTTCAGTTCGCTCGTGGCCTTCTCGCTGATCTTGATCGACATGGGACAACGCACCTCCTGAAACGGTTGATCGGCCAATAGGGTAACCGCTGTCAGCCCCGCCCGCCACTGGCTCGATCCGGAGCGCCGGACTCGGGGGCCGCGCTTTTGGGGGGTGGCCGGCGCCGTCCGGCGACCTGCTTGTGAATCGACCGGAGGTTGGAAACCGTCTCGACGACCCGCTGGGCGGCCAGGTCGATCTCCTCGGCGGTGTTGAACCGGCCGATGCCGAACCGGATGGAGGAGAACGCCAGCGACGCCGGGATGCCGATCGCCCGGAGGACGTACGAGGGCTCGACGCTCGCCGACGTGCAGGCCGAGCCGGAGGAGACGGCGATGTCCTTGAGCGAAATGAGGAGTGCGTCGCTCGGAACGCTCCGGAACGAGAGGTTGAGGCTGCCCGGGAGCCGCCGCTCGAGGTGGCCGTTCAACGTGACGCCATCAAGGCCGTCCGAGATCGCCTTGTGCAATCGGTCGCGCAGCCTTTGGATCCGTTCCGCCTCTTCCTTCATGTCCCGGCGGGCGATGGCGAGAGCAGCTCCGAGTCCCACGGCGCCGGGCGTGTTCGGCGTGCCGGGGCGGAGCCCGCGTTCGTGCCCTCCGCCGTGAAAGACCGGCGAGAGGCGGACGATCGGATCCCGGCGCCGCGCGTAGAGCGCGCCGACGCCCTTGGGACCGTAGACCTTGTGGCCGGAGATCGACAGGAGGTCGATCCCCATCTCGTCGACGTCGATCTCCACCTTTCCCACGGCCTGAGCCGCGTCGGTGTGGAAGAGGACCCCCTGCTCCCTGCAGATCCGGCCGATCTCGGCCAAAGGATAGACGGTGCCGATTTCGTTGTTCGCGGCCATGACCGAGACCAGGATCGTTCGCTGGGTGATCGCCCCCGCCACTTGCTCGGCCGTCACGAGCCCAGCGCCGTCGGGGCGCAGGAATGTGACGTCGAAGCCGCGGTTTGCGAGATGGCGGCAGGGGTCGAGGGTCGCGTGGTGCTCGATGGCCGTCGTGACGATGTGGTTCCCGCGCTCTTTGAGGGCATCCGCGGCGCCGAGAATCGCGATGTTGTTCGACTCGGTTGCGCCGCTCGTGAAGACGATGTCGTCGCGCCCAGCGCCGATGGCCGCCGCCACCTCGCCCCGCGCGGTTTCGAGGAGCTCCTGCGCCCGCCATCCGTAGGGGTGCGTACGGCTGGCCGCGTTGCCGAACTCCTTGGTGAAGCAGGGGAGCATCGCCTCGAGGACGCGGGGATCGACCGGAGTCGTCGATTGATGGTCGAGGAAGATCGGGAGCTGCATCGGAGGCCTGCCTGAGAGAATCTAACACGCTCAAGGAGGGAGATCCAGCCAACGGACGAGAGGGAGGTGCATGGACGCACCTGCGGCTCGGTAAATTGCTCCGCGAAATGGCGGACAGGAACCGCAGAGGACGCAGAGGTAAACGCAGAGGACGCAAAGAGGTCGAACCTTTTCCTCTGCGCTACTCTGCGTCCTCCGCGTCCTCTGCGGTTAACGTTCTTCGCAGTTACGTACATTCGCCCGAGCGCCACTCTCGCCCTTGCCGCATCCATCGCCCGGGGCTACCATCTCCGCCTCCCATGTCGAAGCGAGCCCGACCTCCCCGCCTGCGCCCGAGCTCTCGCTCCGCGGGTGTCCGAGGCTCGCCGCCCCTCGAATTGCCGCCGCGGGAGGCCTTCCTTCCCGTTTCGAGGGAGGACATGGAAGCCCGCGGCTGGTCCGAGCTGGATGTCCTCCTCATTACCGGCGACGCCTACATCGACCACCCGAGTTTCGGCATCCCGCTCCTCGGGCGCTACCTCGAGCGCATGGGCTACCGCGTCGGGATCCTGGCCCAGCCGGACTGGCGGCGCAAGGAGTCCTTCCTCGCCCTCGGCAAGCCCCGACTCTATGTCGGGATCTCCGCCGGCGCGATGGACTCCATGGTCTCGAACTACACCGTGAACCGGAAGTTCCGGAACGTCGACGCCTACAGCCCGCACGGCAAGGGCGGGCTACGCCCGAACCGCGCCGTCCTCGTCTACTCCAACCGCGTGCGCGAGGCGATGCCCGGCGTGCCGATCGTGATCGGCGGCGTCGAGGCGAGCATGCGCCGCTTCGCCCACTACGACTTCTGGGAAGACCGGCTCCGCCGCTCCTTCGCCGTCGACACGCGGGCCGATGTCCTCGTCTACGGAAGCGGCGAGCTTCAGCTCGCGGAGATCACCCGCAAGCTCGCCCAGGGGCGGCCTCTCGCCTCGCTCTGGGGGATCCCGGGCACCGCCGTAGCGGCCGGGGCCGACTACCTGCCGCAGCTCATCGACGCAGCGCGGGAATACTGGATTGTCGCAGCCGAGGGAGCGGAGGACGCGCTCCCGATGCCTACCCGACACGCGAAGAGGTCGAACGGCCCCGCCCCGCGGACCGGGCCTGCTCCGTTCAGCGGGCCCGTTCCGGTGCTCCTGGAGCGTTTCGGCACGGAAAGGGCCGCGAGGGAATTCGGCCCGAGCCCCTTGGCGGGAGCCCCCGAGCTGCCCCGCCCGGTCATGGAGCTGCCGTCGTACGAGAAGCTCATCGAGCTGGATGCCGCGGGCGACAAAGCCCCCTTCGTCGACATGGCCAACGCCATCGAGCTGGAGGCGAGCCCCTACAACGGAAAGCTCCTTTTCCAGCGCCACGGCGACCGGATCGTGATGGTCTATCCGCCCATCCGGCCGCTTGGAACGCGGGAATTCGACGACCTCTACGATCTACCGTTCACGAAGGAAGCCCACCCGATGTACGGCGGGGCGCCGATCCCCGCCTACGAGATGATCAAGTTCTCGATCACGACACAGCGCGGCTGCTTCGGCGGTTGCACCTTCTGCGCGATCACGGCCCATCAGGGGCGGATCGTTCAGTCTAGGAGCGAGCCGTCGATCCTGAAGGAGATCGAGGGGCTGGGGCGCGTTCCGGGCTTCACGGGCGTCGTCTCCGACCTCGGCGGGCCGACGGCGAACATGTACCGATTGAGCTGCTCGCGGCCGGACATCGAAAAGATCTGCCGCCGCTCGTCGTGCGTCTGGCCGACGGTCTGCAAGCTCCTCGACACCGATCACACGCCGCAGATCGACCTCATGCGCAAGGCCCGGTCGCTCCCCGGCATCAAGAAGGTCTTCATCGCCTCGGGCGTTCGCTACGACCTGGCCCTGATCCACCCGGAGTTCATCCGCGAGCTGGCCGAGCACCACGTCGGCGGCCACCTGAAGGTCGCGCCGGAGCATACGAGCGACAAGGTCCTGCGGCGGATGAAGAAGCCGCCCATTGCGGTCTTCAACGAGTTCAAGCGAATCTTCGAGCGCTACTCGAAGGAAGCCGACAAGGAACAGTACCTCGTTCCTTACTTCATCTCGAGCTTTCCGTCATCCGAGGAGTCGGACATGGCAGAGGTCATGCGGTTCCTGCAGAAGAACCGCATGCGCCTCGAGCAGGTCCAGGACTTCCTGCCGACGCCGATGACGATCGCCTCGGCGATGTACTACGCCGGCCTCGATGCCGAGACGGGCGAGGAGATCTTCACGGCGCACTCATGCGGCGAGCGGAAGGTCCAGCAGGCCTACCTGCGGTACCACGACCCGAAGAGTCGGAGAGTCCTGCGAGGGAGGTCGGCGGCGGCCGAACAGCGGCCCGGCGGTCCAGACTAGTCCCGCATTTTCTCGCGCCCCGGCGTGCTACCCCTTCAGCCGCGCGTTGAGTTCCTCGTTGCCGGTCACGTCGATGCGCATCCTCGTCGATGCGGTCTCCGTACGGATCGTGAGCGTGTACGTACCCGCCGGCAGTACGGGGAGCAGTACCGCTCCGTCGATGACGCCGTAGTTGCGGTGGATTTCGACCCGATCGCGCAGGAGGACCGTCTCGGCGGGTCCGCGGTAGGGGGTATCATCCGGCCCCTTCAAGGCCACACGGATCGTGTTTCCGGGCTCCAGGCGCAGCTCCTGCGCCACCATCTCGCCGGGGGTTTTCTCATCGACCTCGATCCGCCCTTCGAAGGGTAGGTAGCCCGGTACCTCGATCCGCAGCCGATAGGGGCCCGGGTAGAGGCCCGGCACGACGAGGCGGCCGCCTTCGATCGCGAGTTGCCCTCCGGCCTCCCTTGAAGAATAGGTATCCTTGAGCTCCGGGGGCTCCGTGAGCCCCTCGGCAGTCCGCGGCTTTCGCTGGCGTTCGGGATAGATCTCCGCTCGGCCGCCCGATTCGATCGGCTTTCCGTGCAGCCCGTCGAGGAGCACCGCCTGGAAGGTGAGCGTGCGGAGGCCGACGGTCATGTCGGACGTCTTCCCCCCTCGCACTTCGACCGAACTCTCGATCGGGATGCCCCCTCCGCGGATCCGATAGGTCCCCGGCTCGAGGCCCTCGAGCCGGAAAGCGCCGTCGGGGCCCGTCGTGACCTCCAAATCGAGCGGGGGTCGGCTCGCCAAATGCGGCGAGCCTACCCCACTCGATGGAATCGGCTGGGGTGGAGCCGGGGTCACTCGGAGCGAGACCCCGGAGAGAGGTGTGCCATCGGTGGAGACCTTGCCGGAGATGCTTCCGAGGCGAGTCTCGGTGCGCCGGATATCGAAGATGACATCGCCGCCGCTGGGGACCTGGACCGCCTGGCCCCGGATGGGGATCCGCGCGACCCCCGGCTGCGACCAGCGCGTTTCCGTGGCCAGTCCGCTCGCGGCGTCCGAATCGCCCGCAAGGAGAATGTAACTCCCTTCGGCGAGGTTCTGAAACTCGTACTTCCCTTCCGCATCGCTCCGAGTGAACCTCGGGAAGGGATGGCTTTGGGTGGCCAGGATGAGGGGAACGCTCTCCTGCGAGGCGCCATGGCCGTCGAGCACCGTGCCTCGGAGGGTTCCGCCTTCGCGTAGGGAACAGGAAAGCGGAGCGTCCAGCGGGATGACGACGGGCGCGGATAGCCATTCCGCGAACCCGGGGTGCAGGATGCGCACACGGTAGACGGCAGGCTTAAGGTCCGGGAAGCTGAAACCGCCCGCGGCGTCGCTCGATCCGATGGCCGATGGCGAAGGCGATGCCGAGAACCAGATGCCGTAGGCCAGCCGGAGCGACTCCGCAAGGTCGTGGCGGTGCAGCTCCACGCGAGCTCCCGCCACCGGCTCGAATCGCGGGGAAGAGCGGGTCGCCACGACCTGCCCCCGCAGGGAGGTCCGCCGTTCGAGATAGACCGTGATCGGCCCCGGATCGTTCTCGCCGTCGAACTGGACCGCCTCCGAGATGCCGCGAAGGTCCCCTTCGGCTTGCGCGCAGACCCGATAGCGGCCGGGGAAGGGCGGCAGACCGACCTTGAACCTCCCGGCAGAAAGCGTTCGGAATAGGATGCCGCGGTCGGGCGCGCGGCTGAAGCCATTCGGGGTTTCGACCTCAAGGGTGACATCCGTCGGCCGGACGGGCAGACCGCGATCCTTCTCGATGAACCGGCCGGCGAATAGGGGTGATCGCTCGAGCGCGACGATCGCCGGATCGGTCAGGAGCGGGCGGACCGCCTCTCGAAACCCGGGGACGAGAATCCGGATGGAGTGGGCGTCCGCGGGATTCCAAAGGAGGGCCAGACGGCCGTCGTCCCCCGTTCGGCCCGAGTAGCGCGACTCTTCAGCGCCTCCGCGTACCCGCCGAACGAGCCACACGGCGGCGTCGGGCACGGGGTTCCCCTCCGGGTCGACTGCGCGGACCTCGATGGGCAAGCCCGGGCTCATGACGGCTGCAAGTTTCGCTTCACCGCCTGCGGCCGGGATGGCAACCGGCGCGTCGGCCCGCTGGTACGACGCGTGCTTCAGGTGAACCGAGTGCACGCCCGGCCGAAGGGTGGAGCTATGGAACTCCCCTTGCGAGTCCGAGACCGTTTCAGCTTCCTCGCTGCCGTCGAGGTAGACCTGGACGCCGGCGATGGGCTTACCGGCGGAGTCGTGGACCGTTCCGGAGATCCATCCGCCGGGGAAGAGAACCACGACGACTCGCTCGCCCTCCCTCTGGGGATCCCGCAGGGCAATGCCACGGCGCGTCTCGGGGTCGAGGACCTTCGGCAGCGAATCGGGACGCCGGATCACGAGGTCTGCCGTCGCTTGGGGAAGGACGCACTCTCCCTGAGAGTCCGTCGTCGCCCCTCGATCACCAAGCTGTACCTGGACCCCCGCCATGGGGGCGCCGGAAGGCTCGATCACGTGCACGTGGACGACATCGACGGGCCGACCCAGCTCCTTCGTGAGCTGAGGGATCGCCCGCTCGGCGGCGGTGCGCCCACCGCCTTCTCCCGCGGCGGGAATCGGCGCGTCGACTCGCGGCGTCGGGACCGGGTCCGGCCCGAGGAGCCCGCCCTCGCTCGCGACGGGCCCTGGAGCGGCGGCTTCCTGCCCTTCGGGAAGCTTCGCGCCGGCCTGCCGGGCCACCGCGGAGCCCGCCCCGGCGCCCAAGGCGGGGCTTAGGAGTCGCTGCCGGCCAGGATCGGGCCTCGTCCCATCTCCATCCGTTCCTTCAGGAGAACTGAACCAGTGGGTCGCGACAAGGATGGCGAGCGCCACGCCGAAGAGGGAAAAGATGGACCTCCAGCGGGGGGGAGAAAGGTCGGTCATGCTTTGCAAACTCCAAGCGGCCCCCCGCCTGATTCGCCTACTCCACGCGATGCGCGGACGGCGACCCAGCGCGCGGGTCACACTCCATGCGTTTGCGGCGCTAGAGGTTAGGGGATTGTATTTGGCCTGCTGTCGGATGCAAGGGGGTGTGCCCCTCCCGATGACCTCCGGTAGGTTCCGGCAAAGTCAGGGAGCGGGCCGCAAACGCCGCCGGAAATGGGGGATCGAGCCGGAAGTAGTCGTTGGTCTTGATCCCGCTGCGGTAGAGGTCCTCGAAACGGTGGTCGGTGTCCTGTGTGACCGCGTTGAGCGCAGCTTCGAGCTTGACCCGCCACTCTTCGAGCCCGGCGCCGTCGAGGTCCGGGGGGACGCGGACAATGGCACCAAACTGGACGACACCCCGCGTGAAGGGGGAGGGAATGATGAACCCGTCCCAGGTCGGGAGCGACCAGGATCTCCGGTAGCTGATGGCCGTTGGAACGACCGCCAGTCCGCTTTGGGAGGCGAAAAACACCGACCCCTTCTGGAAGACGAATCGGGGCCCTTGCGGCCCGTCCGGGGTGATCGCGAAGTCGTGCCCGCTCGTCACTTCGGCAAGCAGTTCCCGGGCCGCCCGCGCTCCGCCGCGGCGCGTCGAGCCGCGGATCGCTTTGTGACCGAGCCCTTCGACAACCCTAGCGAGCATCTCGCCGTCGCCGTGGGCCGAGATGAGCGCCCGAATCTGGAGGCCGCGGTGCGTGAAGGGGAAAGCGAGGAGCCTCTGATGCCAGCAGAGGTAGATCGCGTTCTCGCGGCCTTCGGGCGAAGGACGGATCATCCCCGCCCCGCACCATCGAATACGGAGGGAGCCGACGAGGAGCCGCAGGAGCCACGGGCCGACCCAGCCGACGACCCAGTTCCGCACTCGGCGGCGGCGGTGGCGCCAGACAGAACTCATGGCGAGATTCTATCCTTGGAAGCGGTAGGGAAAAGCCTGGGACGGCCGCTCGGAACTCACTATAGTCCCCCTGGCCTTCGAGGCTTAAAATGACCACTCGATTACCGGGTCTCACGGTTTCCAGTCAGTGAGAGAGGATTGATTCATGCTGAGGGATGGTTCGCATCAGACTCGTACTGCTTTCCCGTTTTCCGCCCCCCTGCGGCTCGGATGCGCCGGCGCTATGCTCGCAGCGGTCCTGGGGTTCTCCGAGGCTGATCGAGCGTTCGCCGCCGATACGTCCGCCCTTCGCATCAACGAGATCCTCTCCGACAACCTGAACACTCCTCCCACCGACGTCGAAGCCCAATACGAGGACATGGTCGAGATCTACAACCCGACTGCGGAGTCGATCTCCATCAAGGATCTGCTTCTTGCCAATGCCGTGACGAAGGACGCGGAGGGAAAGATCCTTCCGGTCACCCCCTGGCGCATCCCGGCCGGCTCCATCAATCCGAACGGATTCGTCCTCGTCTACTGCGACGGCGACGTCGGCTCGGGGGGCTCGAAGGAGCCGCATACCCCATTCAGGCTGGACCGGAACGGAGATGGGGAGGTCATTGCCCTCTTCAAGCCCGATCTGACCCTCATCGACATGGTCATCCTCCCTCGGATTCCCGAGGGGATTTCCTTCGGCCGGCTCCCGGATGGCGGCGACACGTTCTGCTACATGCCCGCGCCGAGCTTCAAGAACTGCTCCGTCCTCTTCGGCGGTTGCCTGACTGCGCAGAACAAGCCTTGCTCCAACCTCCCCCCCGAAGTCAACCTGCGCGCCTATCGGAGCATCGAGAATGCCGGATCGATCAATCCCCCGGCCGGGACGGCCGTCGCCCTTGAGGCGGAGAGTTGGGATGAAAAAGAAGAGGGGGTCAAGCGCGTCGTCGTCCGCTACCAGGTGGACGCCCAGCCGGTCGTCGAGCTGGCTCTGACCTGGGAGTCGTTCCTCTTCAAGCCCGACCCCTTCGGCCCCGTCAATCCCGCCGATCCGCCCCCCCCGCCCCTCGTCGACAAGACCCGCAGCGTCTGGAAGGGGAGCCTCCCGGGTCAGCCGGCCGGGTCGGTCGTGACGTTCACGCTCCTTGCGGAGGACGTCGACGGCGCGACCGCGACGGACCCGAAGGAGATCTGCACCGGGACCCCGACGGCCAACTGCAAGCCCCCGTTCCGCTACCGCGTCGCGTATGAGTACGGGGGGACGCTGGCCTTGAACGAGATGGTTCCCCTCAACCTGACGATCATCAAAGACATCACCGACAACCGGAACGACGACTACATCGAGCTTTGCTCGAGTGCGGACGTGAGCCTTGAAGGGATCTGGCTCTCCGACAATCCATTCCAGCCCCAGGGCTGGTCTTTCCCCCTCGGCTCTCATATCAAGGCCGGCGAGCATCTCCTCATCTGGGCCGACGACGACGAGCGGCTGACCCGTCCCGAGATCGGCCAGTACCATACGAACTTCAACCTGAACAACGAAGGCGAGACGGTCTTCCTCTTCGACACCGAGGCGAACGGCCTCGGTTTCATCGATGGGTTCAAGTGGGGGTTGGTCGATGCCGACGTGGCTCTGAGCCGGGACCCCGACTGCAGCCGCTCGGGCGATTTCAAGAATGTGAAAGGCGGCTCGCCGGGTAAGGCGAATTCCGTGGGCCCGATCCTCAGGAGCTTCATCCGTGCCGACGCGGACCTCAACGGACTTCTCGATCTTTCCGATCCCGTGTTCACACTGAACGCGCTCTTCCTCGGCGGCCCGCAGCCCGATTGCAGCGACGCGGCCGACGCGGACGATACGGGCAGCGTGGACATCAGCGATCCAATCTTCTCCCTCAACTACCAGTTCCTCGGCGGTCCCCCTCCTCCGGCGCCGTACCCGAACGCCGGCCTCGACGGGACATCCGACCCGCTGGTGGATTGCGTCCTGCCGTAGGGGCGACCCATCCGCTCACGTTCCGGCATCCGCAACCGTCGTCCGCATTCGAATCCGCATCCGGAGCCGCATCCGCTACCCGGATCCGTTCTTCATGTCCGAGGAAGCTGTGGATGCCGATGCCAGCGCCTCCTCGAGCACCCGAAGCACCTCCTCGGGGAAAACCATGGACATGCAGATCCGGTGCTCGCAGCGCCGAAGCTTGCATGGACTGCACGGCACGCGGCTCCGGATCGCCCGGAGGTGAGGCGCGAGGGGAAACGGGCCGTAGATCCTCTCGTCCTTCGGGCCGTAGATTCCTACCGTGGCGGTGCCGAGGGCGGCCGCAATGTGCAGTGCGCCCGTGTCTGCCGCAACGAGCGCGGCCGAAGAGGCGGCGAGGGCCGCCAATCGGGACGGGCTCTCGATCGGCGGCGCGACGGTCGGCCGCCCGATCGATTCCGCCAGCTCGCGCTCGCCGGGTCCCCACGTGATGAGGATGCGGGCATCGAGCTTCGAGCGGGCGAGGTCGATCAGCTCGCGGTAGTGGCTCACCGGCCAGCGCTTGAACTCCCCGAACCGGCTCACCGCTGGGTGCAGCGCGATGACCGGGCCGCTTCCAGGCAGTTGGGCGATGACGCTGCGCGCCCATTCGCGGTCCGCCTCGGGGACTGGCAAGATCGGCCGAGGCGGCTCCCCCCGCCAGCCGAGGGCGCGAACGAGGGCGAGGTTCTTCTCCACCTTGTGGATTCCCTGGGCGCACCTTGGCGCCTTTAGATTCGTGAAGAGGCGGCCTCCCCACTCGGGACAGTCCGCACGGGCGAAGCCGAGCCGGGTCCGGCCGCCCGAGAGGACCACCGCAACGCCGCTCCGGACGTTGCACTGGAAGTCGACGACAAGGTCGAACCGCTCGGCACGGAGGGCGCGCACGATGCGCCAGAGACCGCCGAGCAGGCCGGGCCACGCGGAAGGGCGCCGCCAGGATCTCTTCCAGCCCGGCCTGTCGAAGACGAAGAACTTCTTGATGAGAGGATGGCAGGCAACCAGCCCCGCCGCGGCCGGCTCGATGAACCAGGAAATGGAGGCGTCCGGGTACAGCTCGTGGAGCGCGCCCACCGCGGGAAGGACGTGGACGACATCGCCGAGCGCGCTCGTGCGGATGACGAGGATCTTCTTGACGTCCATTGGCGGGATTCTAACGGCGCGGCTGGTCCGACGCGAACGACGGACGGACGGGAACCGCGGTTAACGTTCTCCGTCCGTTCGCGGTTCTTCACCGGCGGATGGCCGTCTATAATCTCGCCCCGAACGACGTGGTTCGCATGACCTGGACGATTCCTAGCGGCTTCGAGCTTCTCCCTTCGCCCCGCGTTCCCGGGGTGACGCTGGTCGTCGCCTCGCGCGTGCGCGAGGCGATCCTGCGTGCCGGCATCGATCGGCCCGAAGAGGCCGCGGAACGCGCCGTCGGCTGGGTCGGCGGCGGGCGGGCGCGCCATCCCGTCATCGAGGTTCAAGGGGAGCGATGGGTCCTCAAGGCCTATCGCCGCGGCGGGCTCCTCGCCCGGTTGAATCCGCTCCTTTATTGGGGAGTGGGGCGCTTCTTCGAGGAGATCGTGATGACTCTCACGGCGATCCGCGCCCGCGTGCCCGCCCCCGAGCCGGTCGCGCTGATATTGCGCCGCGCCGGCTTCTGGGGGGCGCACCGCGCTTGGCAGGTCGTGACGCACATCCCGGGCGTCGCGTCGCTCCGGGAGCTTCTCCTCACGGCTCCGGCGGGTTCCGCTTCCGGGCGAGACGAGCTCCGCGTTCGCTTCCGCGCCGCGGGTGCGGCGGTCCGCCGGATGCACGACGCCCGCATCGACCATGCCGACCTGAACCTCGGCAACGTCCTCACGCGCGCCGCGCCCGAGCGAGCCTGCGAGGCGTTCATCGTCGACTGGGACCGCGCCCGCTTGCGTTCATCGAGCGGATGGGACCCGCACGAGAACCTCCTGCGCCTCTGGCGATCGGCCTTGAAGCTCGCCCGCTCGCGCCGCGGCGGGAGTTCTTCCGATTCGGTTCCGCTCCGGGCCTTCCTGCGGGGCTATTTCGGCCGAAACCGCGCCGGGCTGCGGGCGCTGAGGCGGTACGCGCGGCTGCGCGGGGGCTTCCTTCTCTTCCACCGCGTTCTCTGGCGCCTCTCGCCGAAACGGAGGGCCGCGTGAATGCGCCCGCGGGGGGCGGGACGCCCGGCGGGTTCGGCCGCACGATCCTCGAACGGCTCGGCCGGCCGCTTCGGGTCGGAGGGATCGACTACCTGAATTCGCGCCCTCTCATCGAAGGGCTTCTCGAGACGTTCGGCGACGGCATCGAGCTGGGCAACTGGGTACCGAGCGAGCTGGCGCGCCGGCTTCGGATCGGGCTCCTCGACGCGGCGCTCGTGCCGGTCGTGGAGTACTTCCGCGGTCCGGAGGACTACCGCGTCGTTCCCGGCGTGGCGATCGCCTCCTACGGGGCCGTCGAGAGCATCCGCTTCTACCACCGGCGGCCGTTCGTGGAGGTAGCCCGCATCGGGCTCGACGCCTCTTCTCTCACGAGCAGCCTCCTTGTGAGGCTTCTCTTCGCGGCGCAATGGTCGCCCGGGAGGCCCGAGCCGGAGATGCTCGCGCTCCCACCCGAGGCCGGCCAGGCAGCACTGCGCGGCGATGGGGGCGATCCGGATGTCGATGCGGTTCTCCTCATCGGCGATGCCGCGCTCGGGTCGCCCGCGCCGCCGGGCTGGAGGATGGTCGACCTCGGTACGGAGTGGACCCGCCGGACGGGCCTCCCGTTCGTCTATGCGTTCTGGGTCTACCGCGGGCCGGCGGTCCCGGGCCTCGCGGAGGCCTTCCGGCGCTCGCGGGACATCGGGACTGCGCGCATCGACGCCATCGTCGAGCGCGGCCCGCTCCCGCCGGGGATGTCGGTCGCCGAGGCGCGCCGCTACCTCCACAAGGTGATCCAGTTCGACCTCGGACCCGCGCAGGTCGAGGGGCTGCTTGAGTTCTGGAGCGCGGCGCGCGCCCAAGGTCTCCTCGGCTCGATGCGCGAAAGCGAGCTTCGCTTCGTCGATGGCGGATGCGGTGGAGACCGCTCGTGACGAACGGCGGCGGCCGGCTGTCGATCTCGCTGTGCATCATCGCCCGCGACGAGGAGCGGGACCTGCCGGCCGCCATCGTGAGCGCGCCGTTCGCTTCGGAGGTCATCGTCGTGATCGACGCCGCCACGGCGGACGGGACGCGCGCCGCCGCCCGCGCCGCCGATGCCGCCGATCGGCCGGTCCGCATCTTCGAGCGGTCCTGGCCCGGCCACGTCGCGCAGAAGAACTTCGCCCTCGAGCAGGCGACTTGCGAGTGGGCGCTCAGCCTCGACGCCGACGAGCGGGTGAGCCCCGAGCTTGACGGAGCGATCCGCGCCGTGTTCTCGCGCGGTCCCGCGGCCGGGATCTGCGGTTTCGCGATGAACCGCCGGACGCGCTACCTCGGCCGATGGATGCGCGGGAGCGGCTGGTACCCGGACTCGAAGCTCCGGCTCGTGCGGCGCGGCCGGGCGCGATGGGAGGGGACTGATCCGCACGATCGGCTCGCCGCCGATGGTCCGATCGCTCGCCTCGAAGGCGACCTCCTCCACGAGAGCTACCGGGACCTTTCCGATCACCTCAGGAAGCTCGACGCCTTCACGTCGATCGCGGCGGGCGAGAAGGCCCGCAGGGGCGCGGGCCTGTCGGTCTGGGGCCATCCGGTCTGGAGGATGCTCGTGCAGCCTCCGGCCCGGTTCCTGAAGATGTTTCTCTGGAAGCGCGGCTGGCGCGATGGGCTCCCCGGCGCCATCGCCGCCGGCATGGGGACTCTGTACGTCTTTCTCAAGTACGCAAAGCTCTGGGAAATCCACGCGACGGAGCGGCGCCTCGCGGGAGGGAGCGTGGGGCTCGACCCGAGCCTACCGCCGAGGGGGCGCCCTTGAGCCGGTGGCGCCGTTGAGCTGGTGGATACCGTGATTTGGGAGCGGCGACGCGATCCGCGAACCGCCCGCGAGCTGCGCGAGGCCTACAACCAAACGCACGCGCGCGGCATCCTGCGGGACCGCCCGCGGTTCTACTCGATGGTCTGGGCGATGGTCCGCAGGAGGATGAACCTCCGGCCGGACGCTCGCCTCCTTGACGTCGGCTGCGGCGGAGGCGATTTCCTCCTCGCCGCGGAAACCGCCGCCCCGGTCGGCCTCGACATCTCCGATGTCGCCCTGCGCGAGGCGCGCCGTGTCGCGCCCCAGGCTCCGCTCATCCTCGGCGAGGGAGAGCGACTGCCCTTGCGCGATCGGGCCTTCGATGCCGTCGTCTGCCTCGGCAACCTCGAGCACTTCCTCGACCCGCGCCGCGGCGTTCGCGAGATGGCGCGAGTCCTCAAGCCAAGCGGAGAGGCCTGGATCCTCCTCCCGAACAGCTTCTACAGCGGAAGCCTGTGGCGCGTCATCCGCACCGGCTACGGACCCGATCACCACCAACCCGTCGACCGCTTCGGTACGATCAACGAGTGGCGCGATCTCCTCGAAGGGGGGGGCCTGCGCGTCCGCGAGATCTTCCCGTACAACCGCTTCAAGTGGTGGAAGCGGCTCCTGCCGCGCGCCCTGGCGTGGCACTTCCTCTACCGATGTAAGGTGTAGGGATCGGCTCTCAAGCCGCTTCGCCGTCGTCTCGAGCCTGGCGAGCGTCGCGCAGCTTCCGGTAAAGGGAGTCGAGGTTCTTGTACGTTCCCTGGGCCAGGCCCGCAAGGAACGCAGCGCCCGGATCGGCCGTCCCTGCGTACGGCGAGCGGAGCCCGGGCCACGAGAGGGGCGAGCCGGAATCGCTGAGAAGCGTCTCCACCCACGAAGGCTCTTCAGGGAGGCGATGGTCGGCGATGACCTCCTCGGCGCGCGCCGCGCCTCCCATGGGAGGCTCCGGGAGCGCGCCCAGCGCCTCCCGAACGGCCGCACGGGCCGCATCGAGAGCCCCGGCGGGCTCGTCGGGCAGCGAAACCGCCCGCGAGCGCATCCGGAAGCCCGCAAGGGGCGCCCCGCGATCGCTCCAGCGTGGGTCGGAGGGCGGGGCGGCATTCCCCGAGGCGAGGAAGCGGAGATCGAGTCGCGTAGGGCTCGCGAGAGTGAGCAGAAGGCCGCCTTTGCGCAGGTCGCCGGCCGAGATCAGCGCGGGAGCGCTCGTCTCGGCGCCCGCGACGACCCAGAGGCCGCCGGGAAGCCCCGTCTTCTTGATGCCGGCTTCGCTGATGCGGCCCGTCGCGACCGAGGAGTCGAAGATCGGCGGAAACCAGCGCGGCGAGAAGCCGAGCGATTCGAATCCGCCCTTCGTCCAGTTCCCCGCGGAAGAATTCGCGGCGCCGCGCTCGACCGGGCCAAGCGCCTCCGCCTGTGTCGCATCGATCGCGAGCGCGCCGCTCACTGCATGGCGGAAGTAATCCTTCGGCGTCAGGATGCAGAAGATGTGCGGGAACTGGCGGGGGTTCTCCACGAGCCAGCGGCGGAAGTCCTCCTGCGGATCCGGCACGATTCGAAGAGGGCTCAGCGGGTCGAGGTCGGCGTCGAGCGCGATCCATCCGTCGGGAGCGCAGATGCTGAACCCCCAGACGCGCCTCGTGCGGGCCGGCACCTGCAGAAACGCGTCCTTGAGCGCGAGGCCGCCCGCACGGACCCACTCTCCCGTCCGGACCTCGCACTGGCCGCCGTCGCCGGCGACGACTCCGCCGACCGCGGCCTCGCACGCCGCGACGACCTCGGCCTGGCGGTCGGTAGCGACCGCAACCGCCTTGAAGCCCGGCACGGCGCCGCTGCCGGGACCGGCGCCGGTGGGGGGCACCGGCACGAAGCTCAGGCCGAGGAACTGGATCACGCGGCGCTCGTCGCTGTGCCCAGGACCGAGCGCATCATCGGCCGAGGAGGTCCGTGACCACGGCCCGCTCCTCTTCGAGCTCTTTGATGCTGGCGTCGATCTTCTCTCGCGCGAAACGGTCGATCTCGAGCCCCCGGACGATCTCCCACTTGCCGCGCGCGTCGACGCGAACGGGGAACGAAGAGATGAGGCCTCGCGGGACGCCGTAGCTGCCGTCGGAGACAACCGCGGCCGACGTCCAGTCGCCCGGAGCGGTTCCGCGAGTGAACGTGCGGGCGTGCGACCAGGCGGCGTGGGCGGCCGAAGCCGCCGAGGACTTGCCCCGCGCCTCGATGACGGCGGCACCGCGCTTCTGCACGATCGCGATGAACTCGCCCTTGAGCCACACGTCCTCCTGGATCACCTCCCGGGCGGGCTTGCCGCGGATGCGAGCGTGGAAGAAGTCGGGGTACTGAGTGGCCGAGTGGTTGCCCCAGATCGAGGCCTGTGTGACCTCCGCCACGGCGGCGCCGGCCTTCCGGGCGAGCTGGGCGACGGCGCGGTCGTGGTCGAGGCGCGTCATGGCGAACCAGCGGTCGTCGGGGATGTCGGGGGCGTTCTTCCGCGCGATGAGGCAGTTCGTGTTGCAGGGGTTGCCGACGACGAGGATGCGGACGTCGGAAGCGGCCTTCTGGAGGGCCTTCCCCTGGCCGACGAAGATCGGGCCGTTCTCGCGGATGAGGTCCTTGCGCTCCTGTCCCTTCCCGCGCGGCTTCGCCCCGACAAGGAGCGCCCAGTTGATGTCGCGGAAGGCCGTCTCGGGGTCATCCGTGGCCACGACGTCCTTCAGGAGCGGAAACGCGCAGTCCTCGATCTCCATGACGACCCCGCGCAGGGACGGAAGGGCGACGGGGATTTCGAGAAGCTTCAACACCACTGGAGTCTCGGGCCCCAGCATCTCCCCCGAGGCGATGGAGAAGAGAAGATTATAGGAAATTTGACCGGCCGCGCCGGTCACGGCGACGCTCACGGGCTTCTGCATGACGGTTCTCACTCCCGAGAAGAATAATCCAAGGCGGCGCTCACGGGGCGGACACGATAGCCCGAGATGGAGGGAGGGTCAACCACCGCGGGGAAGTGTCGAATCGCAGTCCGCATCTGCATCCGCAGCCGTAGCAGCTCACTTCAGCCGTGTGTCGCCCCGGACCGCTCGTAGGTCTTCGATTTTGCGTGCGTCGCATCCTCCCGCACGAGCCATTCCGTTCCGATGAATTGCGAGTCGATGAGCGCGGGGAGAACCTCGGCATCCGGCGAGGGCCCGATCAGCACGGTGTCCTCTCCAGCCAGGAACGGATACGAGCGGGTAAGGCCTTTGATCTTGGCAAAGAACAAACGGCCTCGACTCCCGCGGCCGCGCCGGCTCCCGGGAAGGTAAACGGGGCCTTCCCAGCCGTCTTCCCCGCTCCGCGAGGGCTCTCTATCTGGCTCGGAAGGACCGGCCCGCATCTCCGCCCGGAACACGGCTTCGCCTCCTTTCAAGAGCCGGATCGAAACGGGGGAAGCGACGGAGACGCGGCATTCTCCGTGGCGATAGGGCGACGCGAACAAAGCCCGCTCGCAGAAGGCGAACAGCTTGCCCCCGAGGCCGTCCCAGCTACCGGCAGGTTCTCCCTAGTCCTACATCGCCACTTCCCCCCATGAACTGACGTCCTCGGAGGTTCTTCCTCACCACTCCATCGGCAGCCCCTCCTCGACGATCGCCGCCGGGGCGGGTTCCGGCTTTGCGGCGGGGGGAGGCGCCGACACGGCGAAAAGCCTTCGCGCGAGGGCGCGGATTTCGGCCGGATCGAGGCGATCCTTGCCGTCCTGGGCGTCCCGGGCGAAGGTCTCCCAGAAACTGGGGCGGAAGAAGATAGAAAGCGGCGATGATGTCCGCTTCGCGCCCTCATCGAGCCCGTAGAGCGAAATGAGCCGCCGGCAGAGGCGCTTCTCTCGCCAGGCGAGGCGGTGGGCCTTGACGATGGCCCGATAGAACTTCCGTTCGATACGCGTCATTGGCGGCCCTTGCGAATCGCGGAAACCACCGGGCGCTGGATGGGGAACGGGAATTCCTGGATCGGAACCGATCCGGGGCTGCTGACTTGCCAGACTCCGGGAGCCCTTGGTGCCCGTTCGGGCTGGCGCGGCGCCGCTGGCGGCCTCGAACCGCTTCGCTGTGCCGCGAGGTGTTGTGCCGCGAGGTGCCGGCCGATCCGTTCCGCCGCCTCTGGCCGGCGCACCTTCTCATTCAGGATCTGGCGGCATTCGAAGGTCCCTGCACGCACGAGCAGCTCTACGGCGCGCAGTTGCAGCTCCTCGGCGGGGTCATCGAGAAGGGCCGCCAGGCTCTGGCGGTAGAGGTGCGGCGGGGAGTCGCGCAGGGCGTCGAGCGCCAGCTCGCGGATCTTGCGGTCCTGGCTGGCGAGGAACGTCGCGAGCCGCCGCGCGCGGATCGCCGCATCGCCGCGGAACATCCGCGTGACCGAGAGGAGCCGCTTCTGCGCGGTGGCCGGGATCGCACGCAGGTCGGCGGCCGGAAGTTCCTCCCAGGCGACATGGGCGAGCGCGGCGAACGTGGCCGCGGGGATCCCCGCGGAAGACTGCATCCGCTGCGCCGTCCGCCTCGCCAGCGACCGGAGGAAGTCGGGATCGCGCCGGAATCGAAGGATCGAAACCGCGGCATCGCGGACCTGAGCGGGACCGCTTGCGATGAACGACAAGAGGATCGAGGCCGCTGCGGGGTCGCTGCTCGTTTCGAGCGAATGCAAAACGGCCTCGCGGGCGAATTCGGGCCCCGAATCGACGAAGCCGCGCAGGGTGGAACGAGCCTCGGATGAATTCTCAGCGGCGCGGATGATCGCGGCGACCAGGGGATGCGCTTCCTCGCCCGCCGCGCCGGCGCTCGAGCTGCGGCCGGCGCTCCGCAAGGCCAGCGCACAGCCGGTCAGAAGCTTCCTCAGCTCGGCCGGCCCGTCCATGACGCCCCGCCCCGCGGCGAATTCCTGAGCGATCGAGACGAGCGCCTTCCGGGCGATGCGGCGCACGCTCTCGGCCGGATCATCGACCAGCGGGAGGAGGATCTCGATGCCATCCCCGGGTGGAAGAGCCGATGCGAAGGTGACGGGGCCGATCCGCAACTCCGGGTCTGAGGCGGCGAGAAGCCGCGTGGCCGCGCGTACGAGCCGCTCGCGGTCCGCCAGAGCGATCGTACGCTCCTCCGCGCTCAGCGTGGAGAACCCCCGCACGATCCATTCGGCGGCGTCGAGCCCTTTCGCGCCGAGAAGGAACTTCAGAGCCTCCCGCCGCACCGGGCCGCCTTCGGCGAGGGCGCCACCGATCACCGGCAGCGCGATCCGGGGATCCTCGATCCGAGATGAAACGGCCAGCGTGAGGTGGAATCCCCCGCGGGCCTCGTTTCGTTCTTCCATGGCTTGCGAATCCGACATCTCCTCAAGAGTTATCGGATGGGCTAGCGAAACTCTGAATCTATCGCCTCTCCATTAACGCGTCGTAGGCCCGTTTCAGTTCCTGGAACTTGACGTGCGCCATGGCCCGGAATTCCTCGCCCAGGTGGTGGACCTTGTCCGGGTGGTACTGGACCGCGAGGCGGTGGAACGCCTTGCGTACATCCTCGGCGCTCGCATCGGGGCCGAGCCCGAGGATTTCGAACGGGGTGACGATCGCGGGCCGATCGGACCGCGGAGGCGGGCGGGTGCGCTGGCTTCCGGCGCCGTCCCGCCCTCGGCTGCCTTCCTGGGCCTTCCCGGCGCCGGTCCGGGCGCGGCCGGGTCCCCTTTCCGCCCCGGGGGGAGGCCTGGGCTCCTTCTCGGCGTCGGTCGACCACGGCCAGAGCCTTCGAAGAAAGGTCTTCGCGCCTCCCGAATAGCGGTCATCGCCGTCCCGCTCGAAGTAGATCCGGCGCCGGTCCTCGTTCTCTCGGTACCAGGAGATCGCCTGGAGCACCTCCTCGGCCGCCTCGGGCCCGCTGAGGCGGGAAAAGAGGACGTCGAGGAGGCTCACCGTCGTGCGCGGCGAGGCGAACCAACGCCCACCGCGGGTGACCTCGCAGAGGTTCTCTTTGAGGCACGAAGGGCAGATGAGGAGTCGCTGCGGGCCGCCGCGGGCCGCCTCGCGGCCAAGGAGGATTCCCGTGCGCAGCACGAGGTCGATCGGGATGCGCCGCTTGCAGAACCAGCAGGGCACCGGAGGGTGGCGATCGGCATCATCGCGGGGCGACACGAGCCCATTTATACCGCGCAGCCCGCGGGGAAAAAAAGAACGGACGGGCGAACAATTAACCGCAGAGGGCGCGGAGAACGCGGAGTAACGCAGAGGAGTGGAAATGGACTCCCTGCGTCCTCTGCGGTTCCCGTCCGACCGGACCGCCTGCTGATCCTTGTGGCCGCTCACTCCTTTCCATTACCATCCGGTGGTTCCCGAGGGAGATTCAGGGAGACGGAGTACCCATGAAGAATCGTTGGAGTCTTGAGATCCTCTTCGTGGCGGCTTGCATGCTAGTTGCCGCCGATCCGATCATCGCTGCGCAGCCCCAGGAGGAGGCAGATGCTTCCGTCAGCGTCGTGCGGGGGATCATCGACCGCTGCGCGGCCGATCTCGGAGCGCTGGAGCGCCGCTACGGGATCGAAGTCTCCGAACTGCGCCGGGAGCGGCTCCGGAGCTTCTACGACGAGCGGCTGCGCGAGCTCGAAGCGGTCGCGTTCGAAACGCTCGACCGCGATGGGCAGGTCGATTACCTGCTCCTCAAGAACCACCTGCGGGCCGAGCTGCGCCGGATCAAGCGCGAGCGGCGGAGGTTCGCGGAGGTCGCCGGGCTGCTCCCGTTCGCCGAGGCGATCGTCAAGCTGGAGGAATCCCGGCGCCGGGTCGAAACTCCCGATGGCAGGGAAAGCGCCGCGGCGCTGACGGCGATCGCCGCGCAGGTCGAAGAGCGGCAGAAGGACCTCGAAGGACGGCTGAAGGAAGAGAAGGGGTCAACCCCGCCCCTCCCGAACAAGGCGGCCGCCCGCCGGGCCGCCGGCATGGTCGACGACCTGCTCCGCGCGCTCGGGCGCTGGCACGGGTTCTACGCGGGGTACGATCCCGCGCTCACCTGGTGGCTGGAGCAGCCGTTCGGCGCGGCCAAGAAGCGCCTCGAGGGCTACGCCTCCTTCCTCCGCGAGAAGCTCGCCGGCTTCGTCGAGGGCGAGGACGAACCGATCATCGGCGATCCGATCGGCCGGGAAGCCCTCATCGAGGAGCTTGAGAGCGAGATGGTCCCCTACGCTCCCGAGGAGCTGGTCCAGATCGCCGAGGAGGGGTTCGCCTGGTGCGAGGCCGAATACAAGCGTGCCGCAAGGGAGATGGGCCTCGGCGACGACTGGCGCCGGGCGCTGGAGCGCGTCAAGGGGCTCCACGTCAAGCCGGGCGAGCAGCCGAAGCTGATCAAGGATCTGGCGGAGGAGGCGGTCCGCTTCCTCGAGGAGCGCGAGCTGGTGTCCATCCCGCCGCTCTGCAAGGAGACGTGGCGGATGGAGATGATGTCCCCCGAGCGCCAGAAGGTGAATCCGTACTTCACCGGCGGCGAGGTCATCAGCGTCTCCTTTCCGACCGACGCGATGGCTTTCGAGGACCGCATGATGAGCCTGCGCGGGAATAACATCCCGTTCTGCCGGGCGACGGTCCAGCACGAGCTGATCCCCGGCCATCACCTCCAGGGCTTCATGGCGGCCCGCCACCGGACGCACCGGAAGATGTTCCGCACCCCGTTCCTCGTCGAAGGTTGGGCGCTCTACTGGGAGATGCTCCTCTGGGACCTCGGTTTTCCGAAGACGCCCGAAGACCGGATCGGCATGCTCTTCTGGCGCTCCCACCGCTCGGCTCGGATCGTCTTCTCTCTCAACTTCCACCTCGGGAGGATGACCGCCGACCAGGCGGTCGATTACCTGGTCGAACGCGTCGGCCACGAGCGGCGGAACGCGGCCGCGGAGGTCCGGCGGTCGGTCGCCGGCGACTACGGTCCTCTTTACCAGGCCGCATACATGCTCGGCGGTCTCCAGATCCGCGCCTTGAGGGCGGAGCTGGTCGAGTCGGGACGGATGAAGGACCGAGAGTTCCACGACGCGATCCTGCGCGAGAACGCGATCCCCGTCGCCATGATCCGCGCGAGCCTGTCGCGCGAGCCTCTCGCCCGCGATCTCTCCGGAGGTTGGCGGTTCAGCGACAAGGGGCCGCAGGTGGTCGCGCCGGATGTGCGCGATGGCAGTACGGAGACCCGTTTCGATCGCTTGCGCCGGGAGCGTGGGGAGTTCCCATCGGGGCTCAACGAGAGGCTCGATCCGCACTGGCTTGCCGGCGGGTCTCGGTTCTGGTATCGAGTCGGCCTCCCCAGCGAGGGCGGCGGGCAGCGGTTCGTGCTCGTCGAAGCGGAGAGCGGAAAGCGCGGACCCGCCTTCGATCACGAGAAGCTGGCGAAATCGCTCGGACAGGCCGCGGGCGAGTCCATCGAAGCGGATCGGCTGCCGATCCGGTCCATCGATTGGACGGAGGACGGCAAATCGCTCCGGTTCGCCGCCAAGGGGCGGTTCTGGATCTGCTCCCTCGACAGCTACGAGGTCGCCGAGACGAAGGACGGGCCCCGAGAAGTAGAACCCGCGCCGGGGGAGCGGCGCCGGGGCGAAGGACGCCGCCGCGGTCGCTCGTCGCAGGCGAGGAGCGCCAGGTCGCCGGACGGCGTTTACGAGGTCTTCGTCCGCGGGCACAACCTCCACCTGCGGGAGACCGCCTCCGGAAAGGAAGAGCCGCTCACGAGCGACGCCGATGCGAAGGACTCGTACGCGCGCGACGTCAGGGGAGAACGGGCCATCGAGCTGCGAGCCGCCGCCGCGGAGCCGGAGAACGAGGCCGCGGAGGTCTATTGGGCGCCGGACTCGCGGCGGTTCGTGGCGATGCGCACGAGGCCGGGCACGGAGCGCAGCGTCTCCATCATCGAGTCGTCCCCTCGGGATCAGCTCCAGCCCAAGGTCCACTCCTACCCGTACCTGAAGCCCGGCGACCAGGTCCCCGAGCGCAAGCCGCGCCTCTTCGACGTCGAGGCGAAGCGCGAGGTGGCCATCGACGGCGCCCTCTTTCCGACTCCCTGGTCCATCGGCGAGTTGCAATGGGCCGCGGACTCATCGCGGTTCACCTTCCTCTACAACCAACGGGGCCACCAGGTCCTCCGGATCATCGGCGTCAATGCACGGAGCGGCGAGCCGCGGGCCATCATCAACGAGGAGTCCGCGACGTTCATCGACTACTCGGGAAAGTTCCTCTCGGAGACCGTCGACGGCGCCGAGGAGGTCGTCTGGATGTCCGAGCGGGACGGATGGAACCACCTCTACCTCTTCGATGCGCGAACGGGAGCCCTCAAGAACCAAGTTACACGGGGGGAGTGGGCGGTGCGCGGCGTCGACCGAGTGGATCCCGAGAAGCGGCAAGTCTGGTTCCGAGCCGGTGGAATCCATCCGGGGCAGGACCCCTACCACGTCCACTACGGCCGCGTGCACCTCGACGGCACGGGGCTTGTCGTCTTGACCGAGGGCGACGGAACCCACTCGGTCCAGTTCTCGCCGGATGGCAGCGTCTTCATCGACACCTGGTCGCGCGTCGACCTGCCGCCGGTCCACGAGCTGCGCCGCAGCGACGACGGCCGGCTCGTCGGCGTGCTTGAAAGAGCCGATCCGGGCGAGCTGACCGCCTTCGGATGGCGGCCGCCCGAGCGGTTCGTCGCCAAGGGGCGGGACGGGACGACAGACATCTACGGGATCATCCACCGGCCGGTTCGTTTCGATCCGTCGAGGAAGTATCCCGTCATCGAGAGCATCTACGCCGGCCCACAGGGATCCTTCGTCCCGAAGGCCTTCCGCGCCGCCTACGGACAGGAAGAGCTCACCCGCCGGGGTTTCATCGTCGTTCAGATCGATGGGATGGGCACCTCGAACCGCTCGAAGAAGTTCCACGACGTCTGCTGGAAGAACCTCGGTGACGCCGGTTTCTCCGACCGCATCCTCTGGATGAAGGCCGCCGCTGTGAAGTACCCCTACATGGACCTCTCCCGCGTCGGGATCTACGGCGGGTCCGCCGGAGGACAGAACGCCTTGCGCGGGCTCCTCGCGCATGGCGATTTCTACAAAGCCGGAGCGGCGGACTGCGGCTGCCACGATAACCGGATGGACAAGATCTGGTGGAACGAGCAGTGGATGGGCTGGCCGGTCGGACCGCACTACGACGAGCAGTCGAACGTGACCCAGGCGCACCGCCTCCAGGGCAAGCTGCTCCTCACGGTGGGGGAGCTGGACCGGAACGTGGATCCCGCCTCGACCATGCAGGTCGTGAGCGCGCTCATCAAGGCCGACAAGGACTTCGACCTCATCGTCGTGCCCGGGGCGGGGCACGGAGCGGGAGAAAGCCCGTACGGCCGGCGCCGGCGCACGGAGTTCTTCATGCGGCACTTGATGGGGATCGAGCCGGTTCGACAGCCGGAACCGCCCCGCCGTACGAGGCTGTGATCCGGGGCCGCTTCCCCTGTTTCCTAACCAGCCTTCTCGGTAGGATGCGCCCGTTCTTCGAAGCCGATCGCTTCGGAGAGTTCCAATCCCGCTGTAGATGAAAGGACTGATGCCGATGACGACTGGAGTCGACGGGATAAATCGCCGCCCTGTAATCAAGACTGTCGCCCTGCTCGCGCTGGCCGTTCTTGCTCCGACGAGCGTGAGAGCCGCGGCGGCCGACGACAAGCCTCGCGCGAAGATCCTCTTTTACACGCGCTCGCAGACCTTCGAGCATTCGACGATCAAGCGCCAGGGGGACCAGCTGGGGCATTCCGAGAAGGTCCTGACGGAGCTGGGCAGGAAGCACGGCTTCGACGTCACCTGCACGAAGGACGGTGGCATGTTCACCGCCGAGAACATCGCCAAGTTCGACGCCTTCTTCTTCTACACGACGGGCGACGTGACGAAGCCGGGCGGCGACAACCAGCCCCCTATGTCCGCCGAGGGGAAGAAGCTCTTCCTCGATGCGATCGCCGGCGGCAAGGGTTTCCTCGGCTCGCACTGCGCCACGGACACGTTTCACTCCTCTGGGGATGCATTCGAGAACCAGCCGGAGGACAAGCGCGATCCTTTCATCCGCATGATCGGAGGAGAGTTCATCCGCCACGGCCCGCAGCAGGAGGCGGCGATGCTGGTCACCGGACCGAAGTTCCCGGGCTGCTCCGGCCTCGGCGAGAGCTTCCGACTCCACGACGAGTGGTACTCGCTGCGCAACTTCGCCCCCGACATCCACGTGATCCTCGTCCAGGAGACGAAGGGGATGGACGGCTCGGACTACAAACGGCCGCCGTTCCCGGCCACGTGGGCCCGCATGCACGGCAAGGGGCGGGTGTTTTACACGTCGATGGGCCACCGCGAGGACGTCTGGACGAACCCCAAATTCCAGCAGATTCTCCTGGGCGGCATTGACTGGGCCCTCGGCCGCACGCAGGCCGAGCTGACGGCCAACCTGACCAAGGCCGCACCCGAAGCGTCCACGATGCCGCCGAAGCCCGAGCCGAGGAAGAAAAAGAATTAAACCAGGGGGGACACAGAGTACACGCGATCTCCTGGGGAGAATCACGGGGCAAGGAGCGCCCGCCGCCGAGGGCGGCAACCGCTGGCGGCGGCTCAGCTCCCCGCCGCGGCGCAGCTCAAGCCGTCCGGCGTGGGATCCTGGCCCGCCGCGGGGTATGGCTCCGGGATCGACGGCCCTCCCGCAAAAAGGTGGAAGAGGAGCGCTACGGCGTCCGTCAGGTTCAAGAATCCGTCGTCGTTGGAGTCGGCGGCCTTCTCGCATGGGAGGAGGCCGTCGCGGAAGAGGAACTCGAGGACGACGATCGCGTCCGTCAGGCTCGGTCCTCCGTCGCCGTCCGCGTCGCCGCGGACGAACGGGACCCCGGTGTAGGAGAATGCGCCGAGCTTCTCCGCCAAACCTCCGTCCCGGTTGAAGGCGCGCAGCTCCACGATCCCCTCGCCCGGCGGCGAGAGGGCCGCGATCTCGCCCGCGGAGACGTACTCCACCGACGCGGCGGACTCGGATCCGAAAAAGATCTCGATCCCTCGGCGGAAGTCCCCGCCCCGGATGGTCACGAGAGTCCCGCCGGCCGCGGGACCGCTCGCCGGCTCGATCGAATCGATTCGGGGCGGCGGCCACTCGGCGGTCGACTCGACTCCGATCGCCGCGCGGCCAAGGAGCTCTCCGCTGCGGTCGAACGCGAGGAAATCGAGCCGGTTGGGGCCCGGGAGGAGGTCGACCGCGACTTGCCAGACCGTCGGTCGCGTCCAGACCAGCTCCGCGGGCGGCTGGCC
>Ga0187893_10000680_pt1 | contig 86569 bp, 84 predicted proteins | sample MA1701074metaG_FD_139574 | JGI IMG/M metagenome (GOLD analysis project Ga0187893, IMG submission 139574) | White microbial mat communities from a basaltic lava cave in the Kipuka Kanohina Cave System on the Island of Hawaii, USA - MA170107-4 metaG ... | reverse complement strand
GTCCGGCCGCGCTTTTGCGAAGAAGCGACTGTAGTTTCGATGGCTTCTCGCAGCGCGCGCGAAGCGCCGCGAAGGCTGCCGCGCCGGAGCGCAACGCGCGGAGGCGGGCTGCGGCCGCGCGCTACGGCTCGGCAGGCAGATCAGATCAATTTACGGATTTCGTTCGCGCCATGCGCTTTGTGTGGGAAGAATTTCTTCCCCCGCGAAGCGGGGGAAGCGGCCCGAAGCGCCGATGGGGGCCTTCTCAGTCGCGCGGCGATGGCCCCCTCCGTCTCGCTGCGCTCGACACCTCCCCCGCTGCGCGGGGGAGGAAACGCGCCCCGCGCGGGGGAGGAAAGAGCAGCGGCGCGGCGCAACCGGCCGTCACTTCGCCTTGTAGACGACGCCTTCCTTCATCACGAAATCGACGTCCCTGAGTTCGCCGATGTCGGCGAGGGGGTCGCCGCTGACCGCGACGAGGTCGCCATATTTTCCGGGCTCGATCGTTCCGAGCACGTCGGCCTTCCCGAGATTTGCGGCCCCGGCGACGGTCGCTGCGCGGATCGCCTGCATCGGGGTCATGCCGGCCTCGACCAGAAGCTCGAACTCGCGTGCATTGTCGCCGTGCTTCGACACGCCCGAATCGGTGCCGAAGGCGATCTTGACGCCGGCTCTGTGCGCGCGCCGGGCGGCGTCCTGGATGCGTCCGGCGACTTCCTTCGCCTTCGCTCGCTGCGGCGGGAGGAGGAAGGAATTCGGGTCGTCGGCCCAGCGCGCGGTGGTGTCCCCGGCGAGGATGGTCGGGACGAGATAAGCGCCGGTCCCGCGCAAAAGCCTGATCGACTCGTCGTTAAGGTAGGAACCGTGCTCGATTGAATCGACCCCGGCGCGCAACGCCGCGTTGATTCCGGTGACGCCGTGCGCATGCGCCGTCACCTTGCGGCCCATGGCGTGGGCGGCGTCGACGATCGCCTTCAGTTCGTCAACGGAGAATTGCTGCTCGAGTCCGGCGGCCGTGTTGGAAAGAACCCCGCCGGTCGCGGTGAGCTTGATATGGTCCGCCCCGCGGCGGACCTGCTCGCGCACGGCGCGCCGGCAATCATCGGGGCCATCGCAGACGCCATGCGAATGGAGGAGTTCGGCGATGTCATCGCGATAACCCTGCGTGCCGTCGCCATGTCCGCCGGTGACCGAGATCGTCGCGCCCGATGCGAAAATCCGGGGCCCGACGACATCGCCCTTGGCGATGCCGTCGCGCAGCGCAAAGATCGCGTCGGAGGAGCCAGCTCCGACGTCGCGGACGGTCGTGAAGCCGGCCATCAGCGTCTTTTTCGCGAAGCCGGCGCCGTTGATGGCGATGTCGGCTTCGGAGAGTTCGACGCGCTGCAGTCGCTGCTGCGGATTGTTCTCGGACAGGATGTGGACATGCCCGTCAATGAAGCCGGGCATGACGAAATGATCCTTCAGATCGTAGGTTGCGACCTTGTCGCCGGTCCCCGCGCCCGCCGCGGAGGCGTCGGCATAGCCGCGCAGCACGGCCGCAATTCTGCCGTCCTTGATAACGACCGTCTGCGCGGCGATTGGCGGGCGGCCGGGGATCGCCAACAGCCGGCCGGCGTGGACGATGGCGACGTCCGCCGCCGCGGCCTGCTGCGCCAGCGCGGTTAAGAGGACCGCCAGCGCGGCCTTGTTCCAGATGCGCATAAGCCCCTCCGATCCCATGCTCCCAGAAACGTCCACGCATAGCCATCCCCTGGTGGGACGACTATGTAGCCGCCATGCGCGAGGTTGAAATCGTGTCTCTCGGCTGCCGTCTCAACGCCTTTGAGGGCGAGGCGATGAGCCGGCTCGCCGCCGCGGCCGGGCTTCGCGATGTGGTGGTCGTCAACAGCTGCGCGGTGACCGGCGAGGCGGTGCGCCAGACGCGCCAGGCGATCCGGAGGGCGCGACGCGGCAAGCCGGGGGCCAAAGTCGTCGTCACCGGCTGCGCGGCGCAAATCGATCCCGGTTCATTCGCGGCGATGAGCGAAGTCGACGCCGTGCTCGGCAACGCCGAGAAGCTCGATGTCAACGAATGGCGCGCGCTCGCGGACGGCGCCGCCTTGCGCGTCAATGATATCTTCGCGACACGCGCCGCCGCACCGCAGCTCATCGAGGCTTATGGCGACCGCTCCCGCGCCTTCCTCCAGATCCAGACCGGCTGCGACCATCGCTGCACCTTCTGCATCATCCCTTATGGCCGCGGTCCGTCGCGTTCGACGCCGGCCGCGGCCGTCGCCGCCGCTGCTGGCCGCCTCGTTGCTGAGGGCCACGCTGAAATCGTGCTCACCGGGGTCGACATCACCTCCTGGGGCGCCGATTTCGATCCGCCTTCGAGCCTCGGGCGCCTCGTCGGCCGCGTCCTCGACGAGACGCCGGGCCTTAAGCGGCTGCGGCTCTCCTCGATCGACGGGGCGGAAATCGACGCCGAGCTCTTCGAGCGCGTCGTCTTCGATGAGCGCTTCGCGCCGCATCTCCACCTCTCGCTGCAGTCGGGCGACGATATCATCCTTAAACGGATGAAACGCCGGCACGCGCGCGCCCAATCCGTCAGTCTGTGCGCCGCGATCCGCGCTGCGCGGCCCGAGATCGCATTCGGCGCGGATTTGATCGCCGGCTTCCCGACCGAAACCGGGGCGATGTTCGAGCGGAGTCTTGCCCTCATCGAGGACGCCGGGCTCAACTATGTCCATGTCTTTCCCTTTTCGCCGCGCGAAGGAACGCCGGCAGCGCTTATGCCCCAGCTGCCGGGCCCGACGATCAAGGCGCGGTCGCGGCGCCTGCGCGAGGCGGGGGCGGCGGCGCTCGAACGATTCCTCGACAGCCTCGTCGGCGCCGCATTCGACGCCGTCATCGAGGCCGGAGGCAGGGCGCGGCTCGCCAATTTCGCGCCGGCGAAGCTCGCCGCGCCGATCGGCGCCGTCGGGGCCATTGCGAAGATCCGGGTTATTGCGCGTGACGGCGCGATGCTCATTGCGCAAGCGGCCTGACCATCGTGCCAGAGAATTTTCTCTCCGCATTGTTCGGCAAGAAGCGGCCTGATGACCAGGCTCCGGGTGAGCCGACTCCGGGAGAGCCCGCAGCGAAGCAGCAGAATTTTTTCGCCCGCTTGAGCGAGGGCCTCGCCAAATCCTCAGCCAAATTCGGCGGCGACATCGCATCGGTCTTCACCAAGACGACTCTCGACGCGGAGCAGCTCGAAGCGCTTGAGGAGCGGCTGATCGCCGCCGATCTTGGCGTCGCGACTGCGGCGCGGGTGACGGCCGCCCTCGCCAAAGACCGCTTCGACCGGGAGATTTCGACAAGGGACGTGCGGCGCGCGCTGGCGGCGGAGGTGGCCAAGACGTTGAAGCCGAGCGAATTCGCCTTTTCGATCGACCGTTCGAAACAGCCATTTGTCATCCTGATGACCGGGGTGAACGGTTCGGGCAAGACGACCACGATCGGCAAGCTCGCCGCGCAATTCCGCCGCGACGGCCTGTCCGTCCTGATCGGCGCCGGCGACACCTTCCGGGCCGCAGCGATCGAACAGCTTGAAGCCTGGGGGGCCCGCGCCGGCGCCCCGGTCGTCAAACGGGCGGTCGGCGCGGACGCGGCGGGCCTCGCCTTCGAAGCGCTCGAACGGGCGACGGCCGAAGGCGCCGACGTTCTCATCCTCGACACCGCCGGGCGGCTGCAGAACCGTAAGGAGCTGATGGACGAACTCGCCAAAATGGTTCGCGTCGTGAAGAAGATCGACGCGACCGCGCCGCACGCGACCTTGCTCGTCCTTGACGCGACCGTCGGCCAGAACGCTTTGTCGCAGGCCGAGGTCTTTCAGGAGATCGCCGGCGTCACCGGGCTCGTGATGACCAAGCTCGACGGCTCGGCGAAGGGCGGCGTCCTGGTCGCGCTTGCAGAGAAGACCAAATTGCCCATCCACTTTATCGGCGTGGGCGAGGGCGTCGACGATCTCCAGCCTTTCCGCGCCGAAGACTTCGCCTGCGCGCTCGCCGGCGTCGATGGGCTCAAGAGGACCGACTGATGTCGCAAGTTCCGGCTCGCCGGTTGTCCGGCCGCGCGAAATTCCTGGTCGATTTCGGCCCCCTCCTGGTTTTCTTCGTCGCCTATTTTTTCGGCCGCAGGATCGCGCCCCTGATCGGCGGCCTTCTCGGCGCCGACTGGACGGTCGCCGAGGGCGAAGAGCTGTTCATCGCGATGGGCGCGTTTCTTCCGGCCTTCGCCGCGGCCTTTCTCTACAGCGTCATCAAGGAGCGGCGGATCGCGCCCATGCTTCTGGTGAGCGGCGTTGTCGTCGGCGTGCTCGGTTCGCTGGCGCTCGTGTTCCACAACCGGACGTTTGTCTACATCAAGCCGACCATCGCCTATCTTCTGTTCGCGGTGACACTGGCGGGAGGCCTCGCCACGGGTCGGAATTTCCTCAAGACGCTGTTTGACGGCGCTCTCCACATCGAAGACGGCGCATGGCGGACTTTGACCCGCCGCTATGTCGTTTTCTTCGCTGCCCTCGCGCTGGCCAATGAAATCGCCTGGCGCTGGCTGATGCGCGATTGCGACCTTGCGGGCGCGGCGAAGTGCGCCGGCGAGCCCCTGTGGGTCAATCTCAAGATCTGGGGATTTACCGCACTCAACATCGTCTTCGCCGGACTGCAGGCCCCGTTTCTCGCCAAACACATCCGAGACAAGCCCGGCGCTTCATAGAGCGGAACGCGCTTCGGATCCGACGCTTTCAAAGGCGGGATTTGCGCTCCCGTTATGGGAACACCGCCCGCTGAATATCAGCCCAAGGCGCATTTTCAGCTTGCGAATTTGTGGATGGACGGACGATCCGTATTCGACTATGGAGCGCCGCAGTACCGCCTCTCAGTCGGGGCGCGGACCGGCGGCGCATGGGGCCGTCTCGCGCGCTCTCGGGAAAAGACCGCTCCGAGGCCTCCTCGCCTCGAGCCGAACCACAACGGAGAACACATGGCTTTCTCGCTGAAGAATTCCCCGGGTCATCTGCTGCGCCGCGCCCAACAATACGCAAACGACCTTTATTCGAAGGAGGTCGGCGCATCCGGTCCCACTCCGCGTCAGTTCGAAGTCCTGTTTTCGGTTTCGCAGAATGAGGGCCTTTCCCAGACCGATCTCGTCCGCGCCACCGGCATCGACCGCTCGACCCTTGCTGACATGATCGCCCGCATGCTGAAGAAGGGCCTCTTGTCCCGCCATCGCACCAAGGACGACGCGCGCGCCAATGCGGTGTCGATCACGCCTTCAGGCCGACGGATGCTGTCGGGCGCGCTGGGGAGCGTCAACCGGTCCGAATCGGCGACCTTAACCGTGCTTCCGTCCGCCCAGCGCTCGGCTTTCGTGAAGGCATTGTCCGCCTACGCCGCCGCGCTCGACAAGATGGAAGAGAACCCCGGCGGCTCGAAGCGCGCCAAGAAAAAAGCCGGCAAGAAGAAGGCGCGCAAGCGCAAAGGCAAGCGCAGATAACGCCCGGCGCACACTCTCCCGCTTGCGAGACCTCTGCAAAACTAAAAACGATGTCATCCCGGGCGCAGCGCGAAGCGGTGCGCCGCAGACCCGGGACCTCCCGAGATTCGGCGCGACAGGTCCCGTGTCTGCGCAGCAGCACTTCGTGCTGCAGCGCGCACGGGATGACCGTGGTGGGTTTCGCCGAGGTCCTGCAAGCGGGAGAGGTAGTCCACCCCCCAAGCCAAGCCACCGCCTTACCGGAACACGCTCCAGCTAGCGCCTATTCGCCGGAGCGCGCCATTCGGCTTGAGGCGGCGGCCCGCCGGACCGGACCGGGCGGACGGGAAATCCGCCGAGCGTCAGCAACCGGTCGTACATGACGAGCGCTGCGGCGACCGCGACATTGAGCGAAAATTTGGTCGGGATCCGAACGAGATGGGCGCAGCGCTCGCGCGCGCCTGCCGACAGCGCGCCTTTCTCGGGCCCGAAGAGGTAGGCGGCGTTTAAAGGGTGCCGGAAGCTCGGCAGATCGACGGCTTGAGGATCAAGCTCGACGCCGATGAGAGTGCAGGCCCTAGGAAGCCGCATGTCGTCGATCGCCTTCCATTCGTAGAACGGCAGATGCACGCCGCTTTTCGAAGTGTCGGAGAGCGTTATTTCGCGCGCGCGGTGGTGGGCGGCGACGGTGAAAGCGAAGCTCGCGCCGAAGGCGTGCGCGGTCCGGAGGACGGCGCCGAGGTTCATCGCTTTCGAGATCCGCTCGGCGCCGACGCCGAAATATCCGCGCATTAAGGCGTTCGCTCCAGCTTTCCGGCGCATGACTGCGCCTGTGGACGACAGGGTCCCGGCGGGGCAAAATAGCGGCGATGACGGATGAAGCGAATACGCCGGCCGACGAGCGTCTCAAATTCCTGCTCATCGCCGACGACAGTCCGGAGGCGCGCCTCGCCGCCTTCTTCACCGCCCGTCGGGCGAAGCACTCGGATGCGATGGTCGTCGTCATGTCGGTAGTCCAGCCGCCGGAGTTCGGACATTGGGCGACTGTCGCCGAGACGATGCGGGCGGAAGCCTATGAGAACGCCGAGGCGCGGCTCGCTGAATTTGCAGCGATCGTCGAAGCCGAATGGGGCGAGCGGCCGAAGACCATGATCTGCGAAGGCCGCACCGTCGACGAGCTGCGCCGCGTCATAGACGAGGACAAGTCGATCTCGATCCTCTTTCTCGGCGCATCAGCCTCGCCGGAAGGCCCCGGTCCCCTCGTCGCGGCGCTCGCTCACAAGCCGGCTTATCTCGGGCAGCGCCCGATCCCGGTCGTCGTCGTGCCCGGAACGCTCACCCGCGACGATCTCCGCAGCATCTCTTGAGCGGGGGCGATGCGCGCCGATCTTCTCGACCTCGCCGTGCGCCAGGCCTTCGAGCCGCCGGCCGGCCGGTATTTCCTGTCGCATTCGATCGGGCTTCAGCCCAAGGCTGCCGCCGAGGCGCACCAAGGATTCGCCGAGCCGTGGCGGCGCGGCGATGCTGCGATCTGGGACCATTGGCTGGCCGCAATCGCGCGGTTTCGCGAGCGGCTCGGTCCCCTCATCGGCGCGACGCCGGCGGATATCTGTCCGCAGACCAATATTTCGAGCGCCCTCACAAAAATCCTGTTTTCGCTCCCCGAGCGCGCTCGGCGGCGCAAGATCGTTCTCTCGGAGGACGATTTTCCAACCGTCGGGTTCGTCCTCGCCCAGGCGCGCCGCCTCGGATACGAGGTCCAATTTCTTCCCGGGGGGGCGAGGCTCGCCGATATCGCCGCCTGGTCGCCGGCCTTTCAGGACGACGTGCAGTTCATGCTGGCGACGCATGTCTTCTCGAATACGGCGGTCAAGGCCCCGATCGGTGAAATCGGCGCCAGGGCGCGTGAGCGGGGCGTCTTTTCGGTCTTCGATATCGGGCAGTCGGCCGGCGCTCTCCCCATCGATCTCGATGCCTGGCGGCCGGATTTCGCGGTTGGCACCTCGGTCAAATATCTCTGCGGCGGCCCCGGCGCCGCGTTCCTGTGGACGAAGCCGGAGACGGCGGCGCGCTGCGCGCCGATGGATGTCGGCTGGTTTTCGCATGAGGCGCCGTTCGAATTCGACATCCGTGATTTCCGCTATGCGGAAGGCGCCCAGCGCTATTGGGGCGGCACGCCGTCGGTTGCGCCTTTCGCCGTCGCGGGCGCCGGCAGCGCGACCCTTTCGGAAATCGGGATCGATGCGATCTTTGCTCACAATCAATCGCTGTTGTCGCGACTGATCGACGGAATTCCGAAATCCGCTCTCCTCTCACATGGCGAGGCGGGCGAGCGAGGCTCATCGGCGATCGTCAGAGCGCGAGATGTTCCCGCTGCGGGCCGCGCGCTCGCCGATGCGGGCATCGCGCATGACGTCCGATCCGGAGGCGTTCGGGTCTCCGTTCATCTCTACACGTCGCAAGACGACGTCGACGCGCTGCTCAAGGCGCTCACCTCGCTGGTTTAGCAGCCATCGCCGCAGGACCCACCCTCTCCCGCTTGCGGGAGAGGGTCGAAATCGCGGAGCGATTTCGGGGTGAGGGAACGACGCTTCTCGCAGCCGATTACGCGCGCATGTCGCGCGACGCATCCCCTCACCCCGTCCCCTCTCCCGCAAGCGGGAGAGGGGAGATGCGGGCAGTCCGCCTGCGATTGACGCAAATCAGCCCTAGAGCGCCAACGCCAAGGTCACCGGAACGTGGTCGGACGGCTTCTCCCAGCCGCGACACCGGTCATGCACCGCAAACGCCTCGCGACCCTTGCCGAGCGCTGCGCGCTTCAAAGCGCGGCTGACCCAGACATGGTCGAGTCTCCGGCCGCGGTTCGAGACCCTCCAGTCATGCGCGCGGTAGGACCACCATGTGTAGACTTTCTCCGGCTCGGGAATGAGCGCGCGCGCCACATCCGTCCATGAGCCGGCGGCGATCGCCTCGTTCATGAGCCCGGTCTCGACGGGCGTGTGCGACACGACATCGAGCAACTGCTTATGCGACCACACATCGTGCTCGCGCGGCGCGATGTTCAAGTCGCCGACCAGCGCGACTTTTTGTTTCTCCGCCGCGCCGCCTGCCGACCAGCGCCCCAGATCGCGCATGAAATCGAGCTTGTGCGCGAATTTCGCGTTGAGATCGGGATTGGGCTCGTCGCCGCCCGCCGGCACGTAGAAATTATGCAGCCGGATCCCGGCAATCGTCGCCGCGATGTGGCGCGAGTCCTCCCGGCCGGCGAAATTGCGTTTTTCAACGTCCGCGAGCGGGAGCCGCGAAACGATGGCGACCCCGTGATAGCCTTTCTGGCCGGAAATCGCCTGATGCTTGTAGCCGGTCGCGGCAAAATCGAAGGCCGGAAACTGGTCGTCGCGGCATTTGATCTCCTGAAGGCATAGCACGTCTGGCGCGGCCTCCTTGAGGAAGCGCCGGACAGAGTCGATCCGTAAACGGACGGAATTGATGTTCCAGGTGGCGATTTTCATTGCGAGCGCGTAGTTCGTAGTGCGCAGTTCGTAGGGCGTATTGGTAGTGGCGTTCTGGGCGCCGAGATCGCCATCGTCAAGTTGGGAAGACGCGTGCGCACCGGCGAGCCCCCCGCTTTCATTTCTACGCACTACGCACTACGCACCACGAACCCATGTCTCTCCTTTCCACCCTCACGCCTGACTCCGTCTCGCCGCTGATCGCCGGCCTCGTCATCGCAGCGAGTTTTTTCACTTCCGCATTGACCGCTTCTTTCGGATTGGGCGGCGGGCTCGCGCTCCTCGCAGTGATGTCGACGGTTTTGCCGGCCGCGGCGGTCATACCGGTTCACGGGGTCGCCCAGCTCGGATCGAATATGAGCCGTTTCGCGCTTCAGCGCGATCGTGTGGTCTGGACGATTCTTCTGTGGTTCGGACTTGGCGGCGTTCTCGGGTCCTTTCTCGGCGGGCGCATTTATGTCGAACTGCCGGAGGCGTTCCTCAAGGGCGCGGTCGGCCTCTTCGTGCTCGTCACCGTGTGGGGGCCGAAACCCAGGGCCTTCGCTCCGGGGCCGAAAAGCTTCTTTCTGACCGGGGCGATCGGGGCCTTCCTCACCATGTTTTTCGGCGCGACAGGACCGATCGCGGCGGCCATGCTGTCGGCGACCAGGCTCGAAAAGCTGCAAATCGTCGCCACTCACGCCGCCTGCATGGTCCTCCAGCATGGCTTGAAAACGCTGGCTTTCGGCCTCCTCGGCTTCGCTTACGCCGACTGGGCGCTCTTCATCATCGCGATCCTCATCGCCGGGTTTCTGGGGGCGTGGTCCGGAACCAGGGTCTTGCGGGCGATGCCGGAAAAAAGGTTTCGCGCCGGCTTCAAGTTTGTCCTCACTTTTTTCGGCGTCTATCTCCTCGGCGCGGCGATCTGGTCCGCATCAAGCGCCTGACCGGGTCCGGCGGCTGCGCCGCGGCGCAAGATCGCAGCGAGTGCGGCGATCTCCCGGCGCGTATCGCCAAGGGAGCGGCCGGTGTCGATCACGTAGTCGGCGCGGGCGCGCTTCGCCGCGTCCGAAGTCTGCTTCTTCAGGATCGCAGCGAATTTCGTTTCGCTCATTCCGGGACGCGCGAGCACGCGGGCGCGCTGAATTTCGGGCGGCGCGGAGACCACGATGACCGCGTCAAACCCGGTCTCGTAGCCGCTCTCGAAAAGCAGCGGGATGTCGAGAATGACCAGGGCGGCCTTATCAGCCCTCGCCTTTTCGATGAAGCTCTGCCGGTCGATGCCGACCAGCGGATGGACCAGCGACTCGAGGGCGGCGAGGCGCTGCGCATCGCCGATAACGAGAGCCGAGAGCCGGTCCCGGTCGACTGCGCCGTCAATGACCGCCTCCGGAAACTGCTCCGCAAGAGGAGCGACCGCAGCGCCGCCCTTCCGATAAAGCCGGTGCACGGCGTCGTCGGCGCACCACACAGGAATTCCAAGGTCGCGGAACATCTCCGCGACCGTCGACTTCCCCATGCCGATCGAGCCGGTGAGGCCGACGACTTTCATTTTCGTTCCTCGCGCCATGTCTTCGATCCGTGTGCGCAGATCGGAATCGACGGCGGCCGCGCCGCCGAGCCAGAGCCGATAACCGACGACCGCCTGATGCATCAGCATCGAGAGACCGTCGCAGGTCCTCAAGCCTCTGCGCCGCGCGGAGCGGAGGAGTTCGGTCTCCAGCGGTGAATAGACGATGTCGGCGACCAGCGCGGTTGGCGGCAGTGCGTCGAGCGACAGATCGAGCGGCGGCATGCCTGCCATTCCGAGGCTCGTCGCATTGACGACGATATCGGCGCCGGCGAGCGCCGCATCGCGCCCAGCCCAGTCCGCTGCGGCGGTCTTAAAATGCCGCGCGATGTCCCGCGCCTTCTCCGCGGTTCTGTTGATGGCGACAATCTCTCCAGCGCCCATCGCCTTGAGCGCAAGAATGACGCTGCGCGCCGCGCCGCCCGCGCCGAGCACCACTGCGCGACCGATGGCCGTTATGATCGGCGGAGTTTCCTCCCCCGCGAAGCGGGGGAGGTGTCCGCGAAGCGGACGGAGGGGGCTCCTTAAGTCGCCTGCGGCCTGCAAATGCGCCCCCTCCGGCTCCCCCGGCCTAAGGCCGGGGTCGCCAACTCCCCCGCTTCGCGGGGGAGGAAAGGCTTCCAACAGCGCCGCCTGAAATCCCGCGACGTCAGAATTATCCGCATAAAGACCGTCGCGCTGGAAACTGAGCATATTGGCGGCGCCGGCGGCCTTCGCCGCCGCGCTCGCCGCATCGGCGATTTCGAGCGCATGAACCTTGTGCGGCGCGGTGACATTGACTCCGGCAAACCCCGCCGCTCGCAAGCCGGCGACGGCGCGTTTGAGCGCGTCGCGTCCGGGCTCGACCGCGACCTTGAGATAGACCGCGTCGATTCCTTCGCGCTCCGCCCAGATGCGGTGAATGACCGGCGACAGCGAATGACCGACCGGCCAGCCGATAACGCCTGCGGTTTTCGGCCGGCTCCCCATCAATAAGCCTCAAGGCCTTCAGACCGCAGAAACGCGAGAAGGGGAAACAGGGATAGTCCGAGCACCGCGAAATAATCGCCCCGGATGCGCTCGACGAGCGTCGCGCCAAGACCCTCGATCTGATAGGCGCCGACAGAGTCGAGAGTCTGTTCACCCGCCGCGTCGAGATAGCCATCGATCTCGCGCTCCGACATTTCGCGAAAATACAACGCCGGTCGTTCGAGATTGCGGAAGACGACGCGGCCGGCTTTTGTGACAGCCATCGCATTGACGAGGACGTGACGCTTGCCCTGCAACGTCATGAGACGCTGTCGGGCTTCGAGGCGCGATCGCGGCTTGTCATAGGGGCGGCGGCGATATTCGAGTATCTGGTCGGCCCCGATGACGAGCGCTTTGGCGTCCTTGATCGCCAGCGCCTTTTCTTCGGCGAGCGCCATGGCGATCCGGTCGGTCGTCTGGCCGGCAAGGCGCGTCTTGATCGCGGCTTCGTCGACGCCGGTCTTCTGGACCGTGAAGGCCAAGCCGGCCTGCCTCAGGATTTTCGCGCGGATCGGGCTTGCCGACGCGAGAATGAGACGGGCGGCCGTCACGCGCGATTTCGCCGCGCCGAAAGTTTGGTCAGAATCGCGGCCGCAGTCTCCTCCACCGATTTGCGCGTGACATCGATCGTGTCCCAGCGCTGGCGCGCGAACAGGCGCTTCGCGGCGAGGACTTCCTGGCGAATGCCGTCGAGATTTGAGTACGAGGCCGCACGCTCGGTCGCATCCATTGCGCCGAGCCGGCTCGACCGGAGATCGGCGAGGCGTTCAGGCGAGCCGACCAATCCGACCACGAGGGGCTTTCGGAGCGCGAACAGGGACGCCGGCAGTTCCGTGCCCGGGACGATCGGGACATTGGCGCATTTGAGCCCGCGATTGGCGAGATACATGCAGGTCGGCGTTTTCGACGTGCGACTCACCCCGACGAGGACGACATCGGCCGATTCAAGGTCCCAGGTCATCTGTCCGTCGTCATGGGCGAGGGTGAAATCGACCGCGCCGATCCGGCGGAAATAGGCGTCGTTCATTTCATGCTGCGCGCCCGCGCGGTGAGTCTGTTCAAGATCGAGGAACTCGGCGAAGGCGGCGAGGAGGGGGTCGAGCACCGAGACCGCCGGCGTTTCGAGTTCCGCGCATCGCGCTTCGAGGAGCCGGCGGAAGTCGGTGTTGACGATCGTGTAGAGGACGATGCCGGGCGTCGCCTCGATGTCAGCGAGCGCCTTTTCAAGTTCCCGCCTGGAACGCACCATGGAGTGCGTATGCTCAATTGGTCGCGCCGCCGCGAATTGCGCCGTCGTCGCCTTCAGCGCCGTGGTCAGAGTTTCGCCGGTCGAATCGGAAACCAGATGAACGTGGAAATAGCTCGCCAGCGGCAGATGCTGGTGCCGCGGCCTGTCTTCAACGCGCCCCGCCGTCATGATTGGGAGAAATCGTTCAAAACTCGCTGTCTGGCAACAGCATCATTGCGGTCCTCTCGTTCGGCCCCGTCTTTCGCACGTTTGGCGCCCAAACCGCCTGGGCGCCTTTCGTCTCGCCATCGGCATAATCGATCCCGCCAGCCGTCCCCGGGGACCACGCGGATTTCCAACTCCCCCGTGGGGAGCGCCGAGCAAGATATTCCGGGCGTCTCGCCTCGTGTCCCCCAGACTGGCTAAAGTGATGCGCGCCGGGGGAAAGATGGGGCCGCTTTTCCCGCCGATTGCTCCGATCGGCGCGGGCTTTTGCATTTCTCCACGGATTCCGATCTCATCTTCTTTCTCATTCAAGAATCTTTAAGGGTGAATTGAAGATGGCGCTGCCCGGGAAATCGGAGAATCCGGCGCCGCTGCTTGCTGCTCTTCGCAGAGAGCAGGCGAACCGAACGCCAATCTGGTTCATGCGCCAGGCAGGGCGTTACCTTCCCGAATATCGGGCGTTGCGTGCAAAAGCCGGGTCGTTCCTTGATCTCTGTCTCGCGCCGGAGCTCGCTGCAGAAGCGACCTTGCAGCCGCTCCGCCGTTACGACCTCGATGCGGCGATCATCTTCTCCGATATCCTTCTGATCCCTTATGCGTTGGGACAGACTCTCTCCTTTGTCGAAGGCGACGGTCCTCGTCTTGATCCGCCCCTCAGGTCCGATCTCAAGAGACTTTGCAAACCGGCGGCCTTTGATCGGCTTGAGCCGACCATCGAGGCGATCGGTCGCGTTCGTCGGGAGCTTTCGGCCGATAAAGCGCTCATCGGGTTCGCAGGGGCGCCATGGACGATCGCGACCTACATGATGGCGGGTGAGGCAAGCGCCGATCCTTCGAGCCTGCGCATGCGCTTTTATGAGGATCGGGGTTTCCTTACGGAACTGATGGAGATTTTGATCGAGACGACGTCGCGCTACCTCATTGCTCAGGTCGAAGCGGGCGCCGACGTGCTGCAACTCTTCGATAGCTGGGCGGGCGGCCTGCCCGAGGACGCCCTTGCCGCGCTTTCCCTCAAGCCGATGCGAAAGATCGCCGCCGCCGTGAAAGCAAAGCGCCCGTCGATTCCTATCATCTTTTTTCCCAAAGGCGTCGGCGCCGCAGCAGAATCCTACGCGCGGCTTCCGGAATGCGACGCAATTTCGATTGATCAGGCGATGCCATGGGAGTGGGCGCGCGCCCATCTTTCCCCGCACGCCGTCGTGCAGGGCGGTCTCGATCCGCTGCTTGTCGTCCACGGCGGCGAAGCTATGGAAGAGTCCGCACAAAGGCTGACAAAGACCTTCGCCGGCGTTCCCTATGTCTTCAATCTCGGCCACGGGCTGCCGCCCGAGACCCCTCCCGATAATGTCGCCCGGCTCATCGAGATCGTTCGCAGGGCCTGCGAGGCCTGCGAGGCCTGATGCGCGACGCCTTCCTCGCCCTTTATCCTTGGATCAAGGCGCTGCACGTCATCGCCGTCATCGCCTGGATGGCCGGGATGATGTATCTGCCGCGGCTCTTCGTCCACCACATGACGGCCGCGAAAGGCGGCGAGGCCGAAGCGTTCTTTGTACGGATGGAGCGCCGGCTTCTCAAAGGCATCATCAAGCCGTCAATTATACTCGTCTGGCTCTTTGGCCTTGCGATGGTTTATCTGAACCCGGCGCTTCTCTCTTCGGCGTGGTTTCTGGTCAAACTCGCCGTTGTCATTGCAATTTCGGGCATCCACGGATTCTACGTTCAGGCGCAGCGCAAGTTCGAGCGCGGCGAACGCCCAAGGACGGAAAAATTCTGGCGCATCATGAACGAAATTCCGTTCGCGCTCATGATCATCGCCATCATCATGGTCGTTGTACGGCCGTTCTAGGCCGGGCAGGCCGGCGCAAATGCACACTGCGGATTCGCCGGCTTGAATAGACAAGAGCGGACCGCCCCACTCTTCAAGGCGGAGACTGCGGCGCCCCCTTCTTCAGCCGGCGGAGGGTCCGCAGCATGTCGCGGCTCTTGCGCCGCATCTCGCCCCAGCTCGGCAGTTCGGCCCCGGCCTGCTCGTTGCGCCAGCCGCATTCGATGGCTTCGAGGAGATGCTCGGCGAGTCGGGGGACGACGCGGCCCTGGTTGAAGGGTTCCACCATCGCGTCCTGCGGGCCGCCATTGGCGCCGTTAAGATCGATCGGGCGCGCAGTTCCGTCAGCGCCGAGAATGACGTCGAGTTTGAAGCAGTGAAGTCCGGCGCAGCACTGAAGCTGTTGCGCAAGCAACTGCGCCCAGGACGGGTAGGGCTCAACGTTGCGGAATGAGGAACCCCAGACGAACGAGCCGATCGGAGCAAGGACCCGCCGCTCGCTGATGGCGAGGACCTCGTTCCATTCGGCGCCGAGCTTCTTGCGCATGCTTTTGGGACGCCCGCGCCTGCTCGCCTCGATCAGGGCGCCGAGCGTCGCGCTACCGTCGCCGATCAGTTCAAGGTTGACTTTCTCGACCAGCCAGCGGACCGCGAGCCCGCCGTCTGCCGATCGCAGAAAACCGATCGAGTGCTCGCGCCCGGGCGCTTCGGGCTGGAGCAGATGCCGACCGGGCCGCCCGACCGTCGCGCGCAAAGCCTCGGCGAAGCCGATTCGCCAGTCGAGGCCGATTTTACGCATGCCGAATTCGGGCTTCACCCAGACGCGCCCGTTCGCGGCCGAAACGTTGTCCGGATCGTCAAGGACGCGACCGTTCTCGGCGATCGCGAAAGGCGGCATCGGAACGCCAATTCTCTTGAGCAGCGCCGCGGCGTCGATCTTGGAGAAAAGGAAGAGCCCGCCGTCGGGCAGCGCGGGATTGGCGAGCGCAAGGTGCCGCAGTTTGCGCCCCTTGGCCTTGCGGGAAAGGACGATCAGGCTCGCCGGCCAATAGGACGCCTGCCACGGCGCGTAGCGGTAATCGATCAGCGGCATCGGCGATTGTCCGGACGGTTAAGGCGGAAGGTCAAGCGCGCTTCCCCCGATTGACGGCGCCGCCGGCCAGCCCTATTTTGATCGAAACCCTCCTTTCGGGCGCGCCGCCTTCGGCATTTGCGCCGTCGTCGCTATCGAAAAACTCATTGCGGCCGCCGCGACGACGGCCGACTCATCAGCATTAAGGCCCTCCATGTCGCTTCCCTCCAAAATGACCCTTGACGATCTCAAGGAGAAATCCCCGACCGAACTCCTGACCTTCGCCGAAGACCTCGAGGTCGAGAACGCTTCGGCGATGCGCAAGCAGGACATGCTGTTCGCCATTCTCAAGGAACTCGCCGAGCGCGAAGTGGAGATTTCCGGCGGCGGCGTGATGGAGACCCTGTCGGACGGCTTCGGCTTCCTGCGCTCTCCGGAGGCGAATTACCTTCCGGGTCCGGACGATATCTATGTTTCGCCCTCGCAGATCCGCCGCTTTTCGCTGCGGACCGGCGACACGGTGACCGGCGAGATCCGCTCGCCCAAGGACGGCGAGCGCTATTTCGCGCTCCTGAAAGTCGCCGCGATCAATTTCGAGGATCCGGAGAAGTCCCGCCACAAGGTCCATTTCGACAATCTGACGCCGCTCTATCCGGACGAGCGCCTGAAGATGGAAGTTCCCGCCGAGGCGGGCAAGAAGAAGGACCTGACCGATCGCGTCATCGATCTCGTAGCGCCGGTCGGCAAAGGGCAGCGCCAGCTGATCGTCGCGCAGCCCCGGACCGGCAAGACCGTCATCCTGCAGAACATCGCCCATTCGGTCGCCGCCAATCACCCCGAATGCTATCTGATCGTCCTCCTGATCGACGAACGCCCCGAGGAAGTGACCGACATGCAGCGCTCGGTCAAAGGCGAGGTCATTTCCTCCACCTTCGACGAGCCGGCGACCCGCCACGTCGCGGTCGCCGAAATGGTCATCGAAAAAGCCAAGCGCCTCGTCGAGCACGGCCGCGACGTCGTCATCCTCCTCGATTCGATCACCCGATTGGGCCGCGCCTACAACACGGTCGTTCCCTCGTCCGGCAAGGTGCTGACCGGCGGCGTCGACGCCAATGCGCTGCAGAAGCCGAAGCGCTTTTTCGGCGCCGCGCGCAACATCGAGGAGGGCGGCTCCTTGACGATCATCGCGACCGCCTTGATCGACACCGGATCGAAGATGGACGAAGTCATCTTCGAGGAGTTCAAGGGCACCGGCAATTCGGAAATCGTCCTTGATCGGAAGGTCGCCGACAAGCGGGTTTTCCCGGCGATCGACATCCTGAAATCCGGCACCCGCAAGGACGAGCTGATTACGCCGAAAGACCAGCTCACCAAGGTCTATGTCCTGCGCCGCATCCTGTCGCCGATGGGCACCTCGGACGCGATCGAGTTCCTGCTCGACAAGCTCCGCCAGACCAAGTCCAACAACGACTTCTTCGAGTCGATGAATACGTAGCGCGTTTTCCCGAAAAGTGGACACCGGTTTTCGGCAGAAAACGCGACCACTCAAGAATCTAGAGCGCGTTCGCCGGCTTTGCATTCTAGCGAACGCGCTCTAGCGCGTGCAGGGCGGGCGCCGCCTTTCTTTCTCACGCCGCTGAGATCGAAATTGTTCTGCGCGCTTCCCCACCCGCTCATCCCCGCGAAGGCGGCTGCGAAGGCGGGGACCCGGACCCTGCGTCGAAATACGCCAAACCGTATAATTGCTTTTTATACGCTGGCCCGTATATAAGCTGTTTATACGCCCGAACGTATGGTCCAGACCATGGAGAGTCTCATGGATCAGATTGCGAGAACGGCCGGCCAGATCGGGGCCGCGCTGCGCCGCCGCCGCCGCCAGCTCGGCCTGACGCAGGCGGCGCTCGGCGAGAAAACCGGATTGCGCCAGGCGACCGTCTCGGCGCTCGAAAAGGGCGAACAGAGCGCACAGCTTCGCACGCTCCTCGACGTGATGAGCGTCCTCAACCTCGAAATCAGCATTCGCGAGCGCAGCAGGGCCGCCGCGAAAATCGAGGACGTCTTCTGATGGCGCGCGCGAAAACCCACGCGCCGCTCAACGTCTTCCTGAACGCGCGCCTGGTCGGGCGGCTGGACCGCCAGCCGAGCGGCGCCATCGAGTTCGCCTATCACGCGGAGTGGCTCGCCTTCGAGAACGCGCTCCCGGTTTCGCTGTCGCTTCCGCTCAGGGAGGATCGCTATGCCGGGGCGCCCGTCATCGCGGTGTTCGACAACCTCCTCCCCGACGGCAAGGCGCTGCGCCGGCGCGTCGCTGAACGGGTCGGAGCCGACGGCGACGACGCCTATAGCCTCCTCGCCGCGATCGGCCGCGACTGCGTCGGCGCCATGCAGTTTCTGCCCGAGGGCGAAACGCCCGCGGCGGCGGGCGTGATCAGCGGCCGACCTGTCGATGAGGGTTACATCGCGCGAAAACTTGGCGACCTCGCGCGCGCGCCGCTCGGCATGGACGAAGACGAATCCTTCCGCATTTCGCTGGCCGGCGCGCAGGAAAAGACCGCGCTCCTGTTCTGGAAAAATCGCTGGCATGTTCCGCTCGGCGCGACGCCGACGACGCATATCCTGAAACCGCAGATCGGCATGCTCGCGAACGGCATCGACATGTCGCAGAGCGTCGAGAACGAATTCCTCTGCGTGAAGCTCGCGGCCGCGTTCGGCCTGCCGACGGCCTCTGTCGAGATCGCCGACTTCGACGGCCGGCGCGCGCTTGTGGTCGAGCGCTTCGATCGCCTTTGGACGAAGGACAGACGCCTGTTGCGGCTGCCGCAGGAAGATTGCTGTCAGGCCTTGTCCATGCCGCCGACCTTGAAATATCAGGCCGACGGCGGGCCGGGCATCGGCGCTATCCTTGAACTCCTCAAGGCGAGCGATGAGCCGGAAAAAGACCGCGCTCTTTTTCTCAAAGCGGCGATCATGTTCTGGCTCCTCGCCGGGACCGACGGGCATGCCAAGAATTTCAGCCTGTTTCTCGAACCGGGGGGCCGCTTTCGGCTGACGCCGCTTTACGACATCCTGTCGGCCCAGCCCGCCCACGACGCCGGGCGCATCTCCCGCAACAAGCTGAAGCTCGCCATGTCGGTCGGCGATAACCGCCATTATGCCGTATACGGAATCCTGCCGCGCCATTTCCTGCAGACGGCGAAGGCGAACGGCCTCGCCGAAACGGTCGTCCGATCGACGTTCGACGAGATTCTCGCAATCGAGGAAGCCGCCGTTTCCGCGGTCGTCGAAACCCTGCCGCGCGACTTTCCCGGGGCGCTCGCCGACAGCGTCCTCGGCGGCTTGAAGCGGCGCGCGCGGGTGCTGGAGGCCGCGCACGCTCCGCTCTAGCATTAAACAAATGTTAACCAGGCTGCAGTGAGTAGGACATCGTCATTATTGGAGGCAACAATGTCTCGTCTCGGCTTGGGCGCTGCAGTGCTGCTGGCGGCATACGCGGGGGGGGCGCTCGCACAAGATGACTGCATCGAGAACGCAGCGGGCAAAACCGTATGCGGATCGGATGCCGACGCAGTCCGCGCACGCATCCGGGCGGAAGCAAGATATGAGGAGAATCCCGACCGCCCCCTGAAGCGCCACAGCGGTTCCGTTTATGACGGCTTCGGCCCGGCGCTCTTCGTCAGAGGCGGCTACGCTTTCGCCGGCCTCAATCCCGGCCCGAACGTTTCCGCCGACGCACCGCTGTTCTCCATCGGCTATCGAACGCCGGTCGCACGGAGCGGACAAAACCTTATCAGCTTTGAGACCGAAGTCCTCCATACTCGCGCCAGCGAGACCTTCCTCGATCCATTTGTCGGCCCGGGGGAAGCCAGACTATGGGCGCTCGCGGGCCTGTTCGGTCTACGCTGGCAATATGTCGCCCAGGGCGTCAGTCCTTTCGCTTCGGTCGCGATCGGGCCCGGCTACGTCAAAGGGAAGCTCGACTTTGACGATCCGCTTCTCGTCTCGGTCACGGATGATGAGTTCGCCCTGTTCTACACAGGGCGCGCCGGCCTTGCTGTTCCCATTGGCGACCGGGTCGGGGTCGAGTGGGCTTATCGCTATTTGGGCGCGACCAGAGAGTCGACGTTCGGCGCTCATGCCGCCGAAATGGGACTTAGTCTGAGCTTTTGACCGGCCCACGGCTCCGTCGGACAGAGACGCCAATCCGCCGGGGTCTCGCGGCGAAGCGATGTCGGACCTGTTCGCGCTACGCCGCCGCCTTTTTCCACGCCTCGCGGTCGGTGAGGCGGTTGTAATAGGCGAGGACCTTGGGGCCGAAGATGTCGCGGGATTCGCCCGAGAGCTTGATCAGGTGCAGCGCATAGCCGATGGAGATGTCGGCGAGCGAAAAGTCCTTACCCAGAATATAGGGGTTCTCGCCGAGCGCCGATTCGAGGACGCCGCAGGCGTTCTTGCATTCCATGATCGCCCATTGCTTCATCGGCTCCAAGCGCTGCTCGGGCGGCAGAATCTTCGTCTGCCCGATCAGCATGCCGACATAGGCGCCCATGCCGGCCTCGCCGTAATGGAGCCATTGCAGGAAGGGACCGTAATCCTTGTCCTTCGGGCGGCGCGCGAGTTTTCCGTCGGCGTATTTCTCGGAGAGATAGTGGATGATCGCGACCGATTCGATCATCGGCGTCGCGCCGTCATACATAACGGGGATCTTGCCGGTCGGGCTCACCGCCCGCCATTCCGGCGTCCTCAAATAGGCCCGGTCGAATTTGAAGTTGGCGAGCTCATAGGGAATCCCGAGCTCTTCTGCGGCCCAGACGATGCGCATCGAGCGCGTCGGCGCGGCGTGATAGATTTTGAGGGTCATCGAGCTTTCTCCCGGTTTGGCGTCCCGCGAGCCGGATGCTTAATCCCGGGGGCGCCCATGTTACAATCGCCGGGGACAGTGGGGCGCTGAGTTGCGATACACGGGCGAGATCGACGACAAACTCATGGCTGCGGCCAGCGAGCGGCAAGGCGACGAAGCGCGAAACCGTCGCTCTGGCTCTCAATTTAATCATAGAAAGCGCCAAGCCGTTTGGAATGGGCGCCTCTTACGCCGAAGTTGAAAAGAGGGTTTCGCTTCAGGAGACGCGCCGGGCGAAGAAATTGCGTCGTCGAAAAGGTGGAGGCTCAGAATGAAGGTGAACAGATTTATCACGGCGACCGCCGCGAGCCTCTGCATGAGCGTGATGCAAGGGGTGAACGCAGCAGAACCCGCGCCGCCGATCGGCGCCGGCGTGCGGCCGGTGGGCCAGGAGTGGTCGCGGAGCCCGGGTTACGCATCGAACGGCATGGCGGCGACGGCGCAGCCGCTCGCTTCGCAGATCGCCATCGACATCCTGAAAAAGGGCGGAACCGCGGTCGACGCTGCAATCGCCGCGAACGCAGCCCTCGGTCTGATGGAGCCGACCGGCAACGGAATCGGCGGCGATCTCTTCGCGATCGTGTGGGATCCGAAGAGCGCGAAGCTTTACGGCATCAACGGCTCGGGCCGCGCCCCGGTCGGCCGGTCGCTTGAAGAGACGCGCGCGCAATCTGCGGCGATCATGGGCGAAGGGAAGGGCATTCCGCCTTTCGGGCATCTCCCTGTCAGCGTGCCCGGAGCGGTCGACGCCTGGTTCGAACTGCATTCGCGCTTCGGCAAGCTCCCGATAAAGACGATTTTGGCGCCCGCCATCGATTACGCTGAGACCGGCTTCCCGGTCTCTCCGGTGATCGCCGAATATTTCGCGCGCAATTTGAAGCGGTTCGAAGACAACCAGGCGATGATCGGCGAATTCGCCAATGCGCGAGCGACCTATTTCGCGAATGGCGCGCCGAAAGCCGGTGAGATCTTCAAGAATCCCGATCTCGCGCACACCTACCGCCTCATCGCTAAAGGCGGGTCGGACGCCTTTTACCGCGGCCCGATCGCGGAGATGATGGACGGCTATATGAAGCGCATTGGCGGCGCCTTGCGCTACCGGGATTTCGCGGAGCACGCCTCGGAATGGGTCGATCCCGGCTGCGTCGACTATCGTGGGCATTCGGTCTGCGAATTGCCGCCCAACGGGCAGGGCTTCGCGGCGCTGGAGATGCTCAACATTTTGAAGAACGCCGACCTCAAGAAATGGCCGCGCGGTTCGGCGGAAGTCATCCACCTGATCGTCGAGGCGAAGCGCCTCGCATTCGAAGACCTCGCGAAATTCTACGCCGATCCGGCGTTTCAGCCGGCGCCCGTCGAATGGCTCCTGTCGGAGGAGTACGGCAAGGAGCGCTTCGCCCTCATCGACATGAGACGCGCGGCGCGGGCGCCTGCGCCCGGAACCCCGCCCGCCGGCATTCTCGAACATGCGAGCGACACGACCTACTTAACCGTCGCCGACAAAGGCGGCATGATGGTCTCGCTCATTCAGTCGAATTATCGCGGCATGGGATCGGGGCTCGTCCCCGACGGCCTCGGCTTCATGCTGCAAGATCGCGGCGAGCTCTTCTCCCTAAACCCCGATCATCCGAATGCGTATCATCCCGGCAAGCGCCCGTTCCAGACCATCATCCCGGCCTTCGTCCTGAAGGATGGCAAACCCTGGCTCTCGTTCGGCGTTATGGGCGGCGGCATGCAGCCGCAGGGACACGTCCAGATCCTCGTCAATCTCATCGACTACGGCATGAATCTGCAGGAGGCCGGCGACGCGGCGCGCGTCCATCATGACGGCGGCCGCCAGCCGACCGGAGTCGATCTCGACGCGATGGGGACGCTTGACGTTGAGCCGGGCATCCCCGCCGAAACGGTCGCGCGCCTCAAGTCCATGGGCCACAAAGTGCGGGTTCTCGAGGACGGCACGGCCTTCGGCGGCTATCAGGCGATCATGCGCGATCCCGCAACCGGCGTTTATGCCGGCGCCACCGAGATGCGCAAAGACGGCGCCGCAATCGGGTATTGAACCGGATTACCTCTCCCCATCGGGGAGAGGTCGGAACTTGCGTGAGCCAGGTTCCGGGTGAGGGGGAAGGGCTTTCGGGGCTTAACTCTGACAGCCCTTCCCCCTCATCCGGCGCTGCGCGCCACCTTCTCCCCGATGGGGAGAAGGGAGACCGCGCTTCGTTTCCCATGAATTCCGATCCAGGCAAGCTGATATAACCGCGCCTATTGCCCGCCCGGTTTTTTTTGCAGCACGACGCCCGGCGTCCGCTGGGGCGGCTTGGCGATGAGCGGCCCCGGGAAGATGAACAGGATGTCGGACGCGATCGCGTAGACGCGGCCGTCGGGTCCGATCGCCGGCGGCGATGCTCCGCCGCCGACCCAATCGAATCTCTGCAGCTCCTGCTTGGCGTCGGCGTCCATGGTGACGAATGCGTCGGTCGTCGACACGAAGACATGCGTGCGCGATGCGGCGGCTGACGTATAGGACGGCGGCAGCGAGACCTGCGCTGCCACCTTGCCGTTGTTTATGCGCGCGAGCCCGGACGAGCCCACGACGACGGCGAACCCGTTCTTCGTGAGCGTCGGCGCCCCGTAGACCGTGCCCGGTCCGGCGACCGGCGCCGGCCTGTTCCCGTTCGGTCCGGAGAAGACGATCTTCCCGTCGACCGTGCTGGCGAGCGTCTGGCCGTCGGTGAGGACCATCGGCGGCGAGACCATTCGGCGTTGTCCATCCCCGTCGCGGAAAACCTCGTTGAGGCGCAGCGGGGATTCTGTAACGGTGAAGCCGACGAGGGTGTGGCGCTGGTCGCTGATGATGATATGCGGCGCGCCGCCGCCGGCGAAGGTGAAGACCGCGACGCCCGCCATCGGCGGTGGAAACGGCGGAGCAAGCGGAACGCGCTCCGGATTGTAGTCATATTCGCCGCTGAGTGCGCAATACGCAAAAACGGCGATGGTGGGTGTGACACAGAGATAAGATGCGTCGAGTGGACTGCCGCCGGTGATGACATCAACGCCCGGCTGGGGGGTCGCCAGCTCATCGAGCACGACCGCGCCATCTGACGAAAAGCCGATCAGCCGCACGTCTATGCCGTCTTTCACCTTGGGGCTTCTGTAGAGAGCGGGCGCCAATATGATTTCCCGACCGCCGACACTGACGATGTTCGGCGGCGCCGTCGTGGGGGCGCGCAAGCCTAGCCTAGGGAAGGAATTCAGCCCGAGCACGCTGCCGCTGGGGGAGAACCTATACAACCCCGACCCGATTTCGGTCTTGGTGACCCCAGGGCGAACCTTGGTTTTCTTCAATTTGGCGCCGATCACATACACGGTACCGTCGGCGCCGATGGCGGGCGAGGCGACGATCGCCTCGTCCGGATTGACATTGCGGCTCCATAGCGGCTTTCCATCCGCGGAGAGAGCGATGAGCTTTCCTTCCAGCGTGCCGAGATAGACGGTTCCGTCCGGCGCGATGACGGGACCCGCGCCCGGAGCGAACGTGCCGAGGCCCGGGACGCTCGTTGAGCCGCCGGCTGCGGGTTTCGTAACCACATCGGCGAAGCCGCGATTGGCGGCGTCGCCATGAAAGCGCTCCCATGCGGCTGACGCCGGCGTTTCGGCATGCACGATAGCGGCGAGCATAACGGCCGCGACCCGGGTCCGTAGTCCGACCATGGCGGTCCCCCTCTTCGGTGAACGGATATTGTGGTCCTAAGGAGGGCCTGCGTCCACAACAGGCGAATTAAATCTTTCGGAACGCTGAAGCATTGCGCGCCGGTCGGTCCCTCACCCGCCGGCCAGCGCGTAGCGCGATCGGCGGCCGACCGCATCCGCCCTGGGAACCCTTTCCGTCGCCGGTGTTTTCGCATGTCAGGCCGACATGACGGGGAGCGCGACATGGAAACGCAGGAACTACATCGCGGCCGTCTGATCGATCACATCCAGCTCGTCGTCGCCGATCTCGAAGCGAGCCGCAAATTCTATCGCGCCGTGTTCAAGTCGCTGGATATTCCGATGGCCGCCGACGAAAAAGAACATTTCTGGGCGGATGAACTCTTCGTGTCCACGGCGGACTCGCCCGCGGCGCAAGGGCGTCTTACGGGCCGTCATCACATCGGGTTGCAGGCGCAGGACCGCGCCGCGGTCGAACGCTTCTACAAGGCGGGCCTTGCGGCCGGCGGCCGCGACAATGGCGCGCCCGGCGAGCGGCCGTACCATCTGGGATATTACGCAGCCTTCCTTCTCGATCCCGACGGCAACAATATCGAGGCGGTTTTTCACGGCGAGGCCGAGCGCAGCGCCGCCTCCGTCAAAGTGACGTTTTGAGCGGCTGACGCGACCAAGCGAAATTGGTCGGTCGGCCGGACTTGCGCTAGGCTGCGCGACCGTTTGGACCGGATCGCCGTTTGGCCGACATTTTCATTTCCTATGCGCGCGAGGACCGCGCGCTTGCGGCGCGAATCGCCGGGGCGATCGAAGCGCAAGGGATGTCGGTCTGGTGGGACCGGCGGCTCGACGCGGGAGCGGAGTTTTCCAAGGACATCGAACGGGAGCTGAAGGCGGCGAAGGCGGTCGTCGTCGCATGGTCGGCGGCCGGAGCGGCCAGCCCTTGGGTGCGCGACGAGGCCGCGTTCGCGCGCAACGCCGGCAAGCTCGTCTCGATCCGTCTCGACGCGCAAGACCCTCCGCTCGGCTTTCAGCAGTTTCACGCCGCCGACTTCTCGAAATGGCGCGGCGACCGCCAGGCGGACGAATTCCAGTCTCTGCTGTCTTCGCTTTCAAAGAGGGTCGGCGAGGCCTCGGCGGCGGGCTCGCCGGCGGCGGCGCAGATGGCGCCCGCACAGCGAACGGCGAAACACAAAGTCCCGGTTCCAGCGCTGGCGGTGGCCGGCGCCGCCGCGCTCGCGCTCGTCGCCGGCGTCGTGCTCATGAGCCGTCAACCCGCCGGGGAAGAAGCCGCGGCGACGACGACGTCGGCGAAGTCGGATGCGGCGAGCGAACTCAACGCCGCGGCGGCGAAGTCCGTCGGCCTCGCCGTGCTTCCGTTCGACAATCTCTCGTCCGACCCCGAGCAGGAGCATTTCGTTGACGGCTTGACGGAAGAGCTCCTCAACTGGCTCGGCAATGTCGAGGGCCTGAAAGTGCCGGGGCGCACGACGTCGTTCCAGTACAAAGAGAAGGCGCAGGATATGCGCGAGATCGGCGCCGCGCTCGGCGTCGATTACGTGCTCGAAGGAAGCGTGCGCCGCTCCGGCGAAGCCTTGCGCATCACCGCGCAGCTCATCGATGCGAAGTCGGGCTATCATCTGTGGTCGGAGACTTACGACCGCCAGCTCGCCGACATTTTCGCCATCCAGGACGAGATCGCGCGCCTCGTCGTCACCGAACTTCTCGGCAAAATCCCGGGAAGCGGGATCGCCAACCCCGCCGCGGTCGGCGACGTCGATCCCGAGGCGCATGAACTCTATCTCGAAGGCCGCGCGCTGTGGTCGGAGCGGCAGGGTCCGCTCGCGATCGAAAAATTCCGCGAGGCGATTGCGATCGATCCCGGTCACGCGCTCGCGCAGGCCTACTTCGCGGTACTTGCGGCGCACTCCGCCGTGGACTGGCCGCTTTCTGGTGTCGGTGGGCCGATGATCGACGCGGCGCTGGCGAAAGCGGTGAAGTTGAAGCCGCAATCGGCGGAGGTCCTGTTCGCTCAAGGCTGGGTCGCGGAATTCACCAGCGGCGCCGAGCGGGGCGCTCCGCCTAATGCGACGGCGGTCGCATTCTACGAACGCGCCGTTCGCGCCAATCCACGCCATGTCGAGGCGCTGCACGCGCTCGCGCGCGCGGATGCGCCGTCGGACAGCCGAGGGCATATCGAGCGATTGAAGCGCATTCTCGAAATCGAGCCGGGCCTCTTCTCCGCGCGCGACAATCTCATCGGGGCCCTCATCCGGAGCGGCGATAGAGGAGCGGCGTTGCAAGTCGCCCGAGCCGGTTTGGCCGTCAGCCCTTCGAGGATGCGCGCGCGTCTCGCGTTCCCCGCGATAGTAATAGGCGACATCGACCTCGCCGGAGAGGCGCTCCTTTCCGATTTCGCGAAGACGAGCGAAGACAATCGATCGCGCTCGACTATCGCGGCGCTGCTGGCCAATCTCGGGGCTGTCGAGGAAGCGCGATTCCTATACGCCAACGGAAAGCGTCCCGGGAATCGCCCGTGGCCGCAACTCGAACGCATTCAGGTCGCCAATCTCGACGGCGACGCGGGCGCAGAGCTGAAGGCCGCCGAGGACCTGGCCGCCGTCAATCCGCCGACCTACGCGGCGTGGTCGCTCGCAATGGCGCTGATCAACACCGGCGCGCCGGAGCGCGCCTATCAGGGCTTGCTCGAACGCTATCCCGATTACGCGGGGCCGGCCGAGGTCAATTTTGACTACGTCTCTTGGGGGGAGGAGAGCGCCGGACCTCTTTTGACCGCGGCGCACGCGCTTGAACGCGCCGGACGGCGCGGCGAGGCGCGCGCGCTTTGGAAGGCGGCGCTCGCCGACGCGCAAGCCGAACCAGCCGACATTTGGACCCGGCGCCTCACCGTCGCGCTGGCGCATGCCTGGCTCGGCGACGAGCCGGCTTCCGTTCGCGAGTTCAAGGCGGCCTATGACAAGGGATTCAGGTATCTGTGGTCTTACTATTGCACACCCTGCGCCCATAACGGCTTTTTCGCCGAACACGGATTATTCGCGCCGATGCTCGCCATCTCCGAAAACCGGGCTTTGTTCGAGAAGATCAAAGCTGAGAACGCGGCGACGCTTGCCGACTTCAACCGTAAATACGGTATTCTCGACAAGGTGCGCGCGGAGATGAAGGCGCAGGCGGCCCAGGGGCGCGATTGATGGCAGACGTGTTCATCTCTACGCGAGAGCCGATCGCGAACGGATCGAGAGGCAAGGTCGAAGGCTGATGCTCCGATGCGATCCGGGCGCCGCGCTAGCGTCGCTTAGCGGACCGCCTGGCGCTCCGCGCTTTGCCGCTCGACGTCCTTTTTAGAGACGGTGACCTTCATGCCGACGCGCAAAAGCTTCGAGCTGATGCGCACGCCGGCATCTTTCAGGGCCTCATCGTTGATCTCGAACTGGAAGCGATCGTCCTTGATCGCCAGCTCGATGGCCCCGCCGCGGCGGGCGAAGTTCGACGCGTCCGATATCGTCAGGACGCCGGCGTCCGCGAGCGCCTTGGTCGAATGGAAGCTTCGCGCGGCGTCGCTCAGAAACGCCATCCTGCAATCCGGCGCGGGAGCGTCGGCGTCGGCGAATAGCCGAACCTTGAGGTTGCGGCCGCCGACATCTTCGCCATCGAAAGGCGCCCAGGCGTCCGACGCGTTGGTGTCAAATACGCACAGTACGAGCGGCCCCGGCGTCGCGCTATCGGACTTCCACTGCGCGAAGCGGGCGAAATTGAAGGTGATAGAGGCGGCGATGCGGTCGGGCTGCGTGGACGGCCGCAAACCGCGCATGTCGGCCGACGCCGGCTCTATGGCGAACGCGGCGACGATCCCGAGCGCCGCCGCCGATTTTGCAATCGCGTTCATCATGCCTTCTTCCGTGTTCTGACCGACCGCCGGCCGGGCATTCGCGCAACGTTAGGCCGAACGCGGTTAAGCCGACGTGAACCCTCGCCCGGGCGCCGCCGATTAATCGGTCTTTCGCGAATTCTCGCTTAACGTCGCCGCGCGCGCGGAGCGCGCGCAAAACTGCGGGAAGGGCGAGAATCGCACATGCTCAAGAGAAGCGGCCTGTCGTTTAACGCAAAAATCACGATCTGCGTCCTCGGCGCCTCCGCGGCGGCGCTGTTCCTCGCCATTGCGGCGTTCATCGGCTACCGGATCGCCACGTTCTACGAGGAGCTGGAGCGCGAGCAGACGACGGTGGCGCAAGTCGTCGCCTCTAACCTCTCCGCAGCTATCGTTTTTGAAGATGCGGAGACGATCGAGGAGAGCATCGCCGGCCTCGAGGTGATCCCGTCGGTTCGCGCCGCCTTCGTCCTGAACCGCGCGGGCGAGCGCGTCGGCACATGGACGCGCAGGGGACTTAAAGCCGCTGACGTCGCTCCCTATGGCAAGGCCTTCGCGCTCGGCGAAACCGCGAGCGCGCGCGCCCGGGGCGCGCTTTACGTCCAGACTCCTGTCCTCGTGCATGACGATACGGTCGGCGCCATCCAGGTCGTCGCCGGACTGGAGGGCCTGCAGGTCACCATCGGCCGATATCTGGCGATTTCCGCCGCAGTCTTCGGCGTCGCCCTCCTGTTCGCTGTGGGCATCGGGCAAATCCTCTCGCGCATGGCCGCGCAGCCCGTGGAGAAGCTCAGCGCCGCCATGGACCACATCAAGCAGACGAAAGACTATTCGGGGCGCGTCGCCAAACTGTCGGACGACGAATTCGGGCGACTGACCGACAGCTTCAACGCCATGCTCGGCGAAATCCGCTCGCGCGATCTCGAACTCGCCAAGGTCGTCGAACAACTCGGCGACGCGCGCGACGCTTCGGAAGCGGCCAACCTCGCGAAGTCGCAGTTCCTCGCCAATATGAGCCACGAACTCAGGACGCCCTTGAACGCCATCATCGGCTACTCCGAAATCGTCTGCGAAGACCTCGCTGACGCAGGGCTGAGCGACGCGGTCGCCGATGTCGCCAAGATCGGCAAGGCCGCCCACCATCTCCTCGGGCTTATCAACGAAGTGCTCGACCTCTCCAAGATCGAGGCGGGCAAGATGACGCTCGACGTCCATCAGCTGGACCTTTCAGCGCTGCTCGCGGAAGTGACCTCGACGATCGAGCCGCTTGCCGCGAAAAAGAACAATCGGCTTATCGTCGAGGCGGTCGGCGCTCCGCGCGCGCTTTATTCCGACTCCGTGAAGATCAGGCAGTGCCTGCTCAATCTCCTTAGCAACGCTTGCAAATTCACCGAAAACGGCGTCGTCAGGCTCGCCGTCGAGTCGGAGGCGGGTCGCGACGGCGGCCGCGACCGCGTTCGCTTCACCGTCTCCGATTCCGGCATCGGCATGACCGACCGACAGCTGGCGACGCTGTTCGACGCCTTCGTGCAGGCTGACTCCTCCACTACCAGAAAATACGGCGGCACCGGCCTCGGACTGGTCATCACGAGAAAGCTCGCCCAGCTTCTCGGAGGCGACGTAACGGTCGAGAGCCGGCTCGGCGAAGGCAGCGTCTTCCGCTTCGAGATTCCGGAAAGCGCGGCGGCGCCCGCGGAATTGAAGACCGCAGCGAAGCGGGATGGCGCGCCGGCGGACGCGGCGCCGACTCAAACGCATGACGGAACGAAGCCCCTCGTGCTCATCATCGACGACGATCCGGCGGCGGTCGACCTGATGGCGCGAACGCTGACCAATGGCGGCTACGCCGTCTTGACCGCTCCGGGCGGCGCCGCCGGCGTCCAGCTCGCGCGGAGCGCGCGCCCGGTCGCCGTCATTCTCGACATCAACATGCCGGACGTGTCGGGCTGGCAGGTGCTCGAGGAGCTGAGCTCCGATCCCATGACGCGCGAGATTCCCGTCTTCGTCGTCACCATCAACGACGACCGCCAGCGCGGTCTCGATCTCGGGGCCAGCGAATATCTCTTAAAGCCGGTCAAGCGCGAGAGCCTGATGGGCCTCCTCTCGCTCTATCTCGACTCCGACGACGCCGAGATCCTGATCGTCGAGGACGACGACGACTCCGCCGAAATCCTCGAACGCGCCGCGAAGCAGGCCGGCCACCGCACGCGCCGCGCGGCGAACGGCGTCAGGGGGCTCGACGCCCTTTCGGCGCGCATTCCCGACGTCATCGTCCTCGATCTGATGATGCCGGAGATGGACGGTTTTGAATTCCTGCGGAAAATTCGCGGCGCCGACGCTTGGCGGTCCATTCCGGTGATCGTCGTGACGGCCAAGGCCCTCTCCGACGAAGACCGCGGCTTCCTTTCGGCCATGGCCGACCGCTGCCATCAGAAGGGCGCATTGCCGCCGGGCGAACTCGTGCGCGCCATCAACAGCGTCGCCGTTCATTGAGGGGCCGCGCCATGCGCATTCTCCTGGCCGAAGACAACGCCGACAACCGCGACATGCTGGTCCGGCGGCTCGAACGCAAGGGCTATGAGGTCGTCGTCGCGGTCGACGGCGGCGAGGCGGTCGAGAAAGCGGCGTCCGCAGCGCCCGACCTCATTCTCATGGATATTTCGATGCCGGTGATGTCCGGCATCGAGGCGACGCAGGCGATCCGCGCCGCAGGCCCCGCTAAGAACGCGCCGATCATCGCGCTGACCGCGCACGCCATGGAAAGCGACCGGCTCCAATGCCTCGCGGCGGGGTGCACCGAGTTCGCGACCAAGCCGGTCGATTTCAACCGCCTCGTCGCGCTCATCGAGGCGTGCCGGAACAAGGGGCTTGCCGCGTGAAGCGCGAACTGCGCGAGGAGGAGTTCGAGTCTGCGGCGGAAGCCGGACGGCGGGCTGACGGCGCTAAGGGTTATATTCTCGTCGTCGACGACTCTTCCGACAACCGCAGCGTCATCACGCGTCGGCTGGCGCGGCGCGGCTACGCGTTCAAGGAAGCCGATTGCGGCCGCGAGGCGCTCGCCATGATCAGGCGCGAATCGCCGAGCCTCGTTCTCCTCGACCTCATGATGCCGGAAATGAGCGGCCTCGACGTCTTGAAAGAGGTGCGCAGGGATTATTCCCAATCGGCGATGCCGGTGATCATGGTCACGGCCCGTTCGGAAGACGACATGCTGGTCGAGGCGCTCGACGCCGGCGCCAACGACTACGTCACGAAGCCGGTCAATTTTTCGATCCTGCTCGCGCGCATGCGCGCCCAGATCGAGCGCCAGAACGCGGCCGCGGCCCTCGAGGCGCTCAACGCCGATCTTGAGCGGCTGGTCCTCGAGCGCACCGCCGAACTCGTGACCGCAAAGGAGCGCGCAGAGGCGGCGAGCCGCGCCAAATCGGAATTTCTCGCCAATATGAGCCACGAAATCCGCACGCCGATGAACGGCGTCGTCGGCATGGCTCAGGCTCTGAATGCGACGATCCTTGACGACCGGCAGCGCGATCTCCTGCAGATCATCACCAATTCCGGGAACAATCTTGTCGCCATCATCAACGACATCCTCGACATTTCGCAGATCGAAGCCGGCAAGCTCGAACTGAAGGAGGCGCCATTCGACTTCGAGGCGATGACGCGCGAGGTCGTCCGCCTGCTTGAGGTGCGGGCCCGCGACAAGGGCATCGCGGTCGCGCTCGACATCGACCCCGAGGCCCCTTCTCGGGTCATCGGCGATGAAGGCCGCATCCGCCAGATTCTCGTCAACCTCATCGGCAACGCGATCAAGTTCACCGAAGTCGGTCGCGTCGACGTTCGCGTTTCCGGATCGACTCTCGGCGAGAACGCGCAGCTCGTCGTCAGCGTCGCCGACACCGGCGTCGGCATCCCGGCCGAGAAGCTCGCCACCATCTTCGAAAAATTCGAGCAGGTCGACAATTCGCGCTCGCGCCGTTACGAGGGCGCGGGCCTCGGCCTCGCGATCACCAAGCAGCTTGTCGGGCTGATGGGCGGAACGATCCGCGTCGAGAGCGCCGTCGGGAAGGGCGCCGCGTTCCGCGTCGAGCTGGCGCTCATCGTCGACACGGCGCGGGCTTCTTCGGCCGCCGCGCCTTGCGCCGCAGTGAGCCGTCCGGCGCCGGTTGATGGCGGCGGCGCGATCCGCAGCGCGCGCATCCGCGTCCTCCTCGCCGAGGACAACGCCGTCAACCAGATGGTCGTCAAGGCGATGCTCTCCGGAGAAGGAGTCGACATCGTGTGCGCCGAGAACGGCGAAATCGCCGTCGCGGAGTTCGGCAAGGCTCGCCCCGATGTCATTCTGATGGACGTTTCCATGCCGAAGATGGACGGCGTCGAGGCGACCCGCGCGATCAGGTCGATGGAAAGCGGAGTCCGGACCCCAATCGTCGCCGTCACCGCCCACGCGATGCAGGACGACGCCGACTATTTTCGTGAAGCTGGCATGGACGACGTGGTGTCGAAGCCGGTGAGGAAAGAGCAGCTTCTGGACGCGATTCGCCGCCTCACCGGACGCGCAGAACTCACTGCGGACACCGCCGCCGAGAGGTAATTTAGCTCGCGTTGTTCACGACTGATGCGCCGCATGCGAGATCCACCTCTCCCTTTGAGAGAGGTCGGATTTGCGCGAGCAAATCCGGGTGAGGGTTGCGGCGCTGCGGGAAAGCCGCGACGGCCGAACCCTCATCCGGCGCTTCGCGCCACCTTCTCCCAACGGGAGAAGGAAGCCTTCGACCGCTTGTGCAGCCTCGCTAATGCGCCGGCGGGCCGGTGATGCCGACCTCGGAGCGCAGGGCCTGCGCGTCCATCGTCTTGCCGCCCATCATCACGAGTTCGACCTGACGAAGCGCGCCGAGGTCGGCGGCAACGTCGCCGTCGACCAGAACGAGGTCGGCGGCTTGCCCCACGGCGATCGAGCCGACCTTGTCGCCGACTCCCATGACGCGCGCGGCGCCGTCGGTCGCGGTCTCGAGCGCTTCGCCGACGGTCATGCCTGCAGTCGTATAGAGTTCAAGCTCGCGGATGAGATCGGACGGATAGCCGTCGGTGCCCGCGACGATCGGCACGCCCATTTCATGGAGAACGCGAACCGTTTCGACGAGCGCCTTGAAGCTTTCGCGCATGTCGGCGCGCGTCGCCGTGTATCCTTCTGGAGCGACGAGGCCGCCTGACTTGAATTCGCGCTCGATCTGCGGCGGCACCGTGCCGATGAAAGGCGCGTTAGCGGGAGCGACTTCGCCCTGCTCGGGAACGAAGATCGACTCGTAAACGGCAAGCGTCGGATCGACGACCGTCTTCTTCTCGGCGAGCGTCGCGAGGAACGGCGCCATCGGCGCCGCGGCAAGATCGAGGTCCTTGGCGTGGCGCCCCGGTCCGAAGAAGCGGTTGAGGCCGTTGGAGGTCTTCAAGACATCCTCGGGCATCCCCTCCATGACGAGGAAGTTGATGTGATTGATGCCGTCATAGCCGGCGGCGACCGCCGCGGATGGGCGCATGCCGGCGGGGATGTGGCCTTGCACGCTCATGCCGCGCTCGTGCGCTGCGGCGGCGAGCGGTGCGACCCATTCCGGCTTGATGGTGCCGTAGAGCTTGACGCCGAGATAGCCTTGGCCCTTCGCCTTCTCGAGGGCGGCGACGCCTTCTTTGATGGAGCGGATGCGCACGAAGCTTTGCGCGGAAAGCGGTCCGTCGCCGTCCATGCCGAGAATGGGATAGATTTTCGGTCCGAGGAGCTTGCCTTCATCGATGCGCTTCTTGCGGGCGAGGAGCACGGCGCTGTCATTGCCGATATCGCGCACCGAGGTGACGCCCTGCGAGAGATCGAGCGGTCCCTGATTGTCGTCGCCGTAATGGTGATGCATGTCCCAGAGGCCGGGAACGAGGGTCTTCCCCTTGCCGACGATGACCGTCGCGCCTTTCGGCGCCTTCACCTTCTTGCCGACGGCCGTGATCCTGTCGCCTTCAACGAGGACCGACTGGTTCTTTTTAAAGCCGTTGGTCGCGGCGTCGTAGATCGTCACTTTCTTGAATACGGTGGGACCGGCCGGCTCTTTTAGCAGTCTGGCGCGAACGCCCGGTGCGCGTTCGGCGAGCGCCTCGTCCTGCGCGGTCCGGAGCTCCTCGCGCACGCTTTCCCAGCCGACGGGAAGCCAGTCGAGGCCGCCGATGCTGGCGAAAAACTCGTCGCTCTCGTCGAGCCAAACGACGTCCGGGCTGAAGCTGAGGCCGTCTATGGCGACCGCCTTCAGCTTTTTGGTCTTCTTGCCTGCGCGCACATCGAGGGTCGTAAGATCGGAAAGTCTCACGGCGCCGCCGGGGAGAGCGTCGAGCTTTCGGTCCGGATCGGCGAGAAGCGCGTTGACGACAACGATCGTTGCGTCGACCGGTCCGCCGAACGGGATATAGAGAAGCCCGTCGCGCCACGTCGCCTCGCCGGAGTCTGCGGGCGATTTCCACGAGGCTTTGTCGCCGGCGACCGTGAAGGTCTCGCCGGCGTCGCCGGAGGGCGTGACGCCCCTGATCGCGAGGTTGGTCGGCAGACCGTTTTCGCCAAGCGTCGTCGCCTGGTCGACGTCATAGACGAGGCCGCGCAAAAGGATGTGCATGCGCGCATGACGGACGCCGTCCTTGTCGGTCCACACCTGCTCGGAGCCGTGCTTGCCGCCAGCCGAGACGATCGACCACGCCTTCGCTCCCTTGGGCGGCTTTGACAGCTCCTCGGCTGCGAACGCCGCGCCGAAAGCGAGCGATGCGGCGCCGGCGATGATCCAGAATCTTGCGTTCATGATTGAAGCTCCCGAATTCGAAACCGAAGCCGTGCGCACTCATAGGCGAGCGTCTGGCCAAGGCCAAGCGGCGAAGCTGCTACGGCCGGAGCACGATCGAGCCGGTCGACTTGCCGCTTTCGAGGAGGCGGTGGGCGGCGGCTGCATCGGCGAGAGGGAAGACCCGGGGCGGGGGGATTTTGACGGCGCCCCTCGCAATGACTTCGAAGAGGCCGGCGGCCATCTCCGGCAGGCGCTCCGGCGTCGCGTAATGAAAGAGCGACGGCCTTGTGAAGACGAGCGAGCCTCGCCGCGCGAGTTCGAGCGGCGCGAATGGCGGGACGGGTCCCGAAGCATTGCCGTAGGAGACCATCATGCCGAGAGGCTTTAAGGAATCGAGCGAAGCCTCGAAGGTCGCGGCCCCGACCGAATCGTAGACGACATCGACGCCGCCGGACGCCTCGCGGACCGCCGCCGCAATCGAGGCGGTCTTTGTACGGATGATGGCGCGCCGGGCGCCGAGCGTCCTCGCGAGCTTCGCCTTTTCCTCGTCGCCGACGACGGCGATGACGGCGGCGCCCAAATGCGCCGCCCATTGCGTGAGGATCGTCCCGACGCCGCCGACCGCCGCATAGACGAGCGCGGTTTTGCCGGGTCCCAAGGGATAGATGCGCCGGATCAGCATCTCGGCGGTGAGGCCCTTCAAGAAGCTCGCCGCGGCGATCTCGAAGAAGAGGGCGTCAGGCAGTTTCGCAGCCATGACGGCAGGAACTGCGGTCCTTTCGGCATAGGCGCCGCTCCCGAGATAGGCGACGCGGTCGCCGTGCTTGAACGCGGCGCCCGGCCCGGCCGCCGCGACGACGCCAGCGCCTTCCGATCCGAGCACGGCCGGAAGCGCCACCGGGTAAAGCCCCGTCCTCTGATAGATGTCGATGAAATTGAGGCCGATCGCCTCGTTCCTGACGACGATCTGGCCGGCCTCCGGTTTCGGATCGGGCCGCTCTTCGAGCGCAAGAATCTTCTCCGGACCGCCGTACTCGGATAAAACCATCGCCTTCATGACATCCTCCGCTTACGGATCGGAATGTGGCCCCCTCCGTCCCGCCGCTTCGCGGCTCGCTACCTCCCCCGCGAGTGGGGGAGGAGAAGAGCCGCAGCCTTTCCTCCCCCGCGAAGCGGGGGAGGTGTCGCGCGTAGCGCGACGGAGGGGGGTGAATCATTCAATTGCGAAAGCGAATCTTAAAGTCCTACGCATCGAAATTGACGGCGGTCGTGTTGGCGCCCGAGAGGATGACGCCGATGCGCGCGTCCGGCTGAGGCGCGAAGGCCCCTGAGAGAAGCGCGGCGAATGGCGTCGCCGCGCCGGGCTCGGCGACGATGCGCAAGCCTTCCCACAAGGCCTTCTGCGCCTTCACGATGTCGTCGTCGGCGACGAGCACGACCTTCTCGACGCGGTCCCTGGCGACAGCGAAGGGGCGCGCGCCGATGCGCTTCGGCGCGAGGCTGTCGGCGGCGACGCCGCCGGCCGGCGCGTCGACCGGTTCGCCGGCGGCAAGCGCTCTGAACAAGGTCGGCGCCTGATCGGGCTCGACTCCTATGACGCGCGTCCTCTCTGACAGCGCAGCGGCCGCTCCGGCGATGAGGCCGCCGCCGCCGACCGCGATGAGGACGGCGTCGAGATCGCCCGCCTGTTCTGCGAATTCGAGGCCGAGCGAGCCCGCGCCGTTGATCGTCTCCCATGAATCATAGGCGTGAACCGAGCGCGCGCCGGTCTTCGCGGCGAATGCGTCGGCCGCTTCGACCGCATCGGAGTAGAGCTTGCCGCCGACGACGAGATCGGCGCCGTAGCTCCTGATGCGGGCGATTTTCGCCGGCGACGAAATCTCCGGGACGAAAATCTTCGCCGGCGCGCCGAGCGCCCGCGCGGCGTAAGCGACGGCGGCGCCGTGATTGCCGCCTGAGGCCGCGACGACTCCTGCTTTCGGAATGTCGCTGAGCAGCAGGTTGGCGAAGGCGCCGCGCGCCTTGAACGATCCGCCGCGCTGCATGAATTCGAGCTTGAAGACGAGGCGGCAGGGAAGGCCGAAATCCGCCCCGTCGACCTCAACGATCGGCGTTCTGCGGATGTAGGGCCGGATCAGCCGCTCGGTTTCGCGGAAGGAATTCGGCGTCGCGTCGTTGAGACCTTGCAGCGGCATTTTATTCCGACGTTCCGTCATGATGCGGTCTGCGGCTGGGTCGGCCGCCAAAGGCCGCCGCGATCGACTCATGGCTGCGGCGAATACAGCTGTACATATGTGGTGACCATCTCGTTCAGGCGTGGGGGGTATTTGCTGTAATCTCCGCTTACCGTCAGTCGCGCCGGCGAGTTAGGGTCCGCGGCCTTGATCGCCATGAACGCCTGAATCATCGCGGCTGTCGCGACGAGATTGTAGAGGTCGAAGTCCCTCCAGGTCGCCGATTCGGATTCGGTTCCAGGATCCCGGCCGTACCGGTCGCTCAGCTTCCCCACGCGAATCGTTGGCTTAAGCCCGTCGAGCGTGGTGCAGGCAAAGCTGAAACTCTTTCCGAACTGCCAATTGCCGACATAGTGCACGGAACTGCATAGGGCGGTGAATCCCTGGGCGGGTCCCGAACCCGGTCCGGCCGGGTTAGGGTCTGCGATGGGCGGCAACGTCGGTTCGACGATGGGCGGGCGGGCTGCCGCCGCGGCTGGGTCAACGGGCGCGGCGGCCGCAAGCAAGGCGAGCAATGCGATGGTCATGGCGATCTCTCCCCTCAAAAATGCCGGCCCGCCGCCTGGCTTGGCGTTACGGGGCCGGCCCGCCTATACCGCGCCAAACGGAGGTACGCGATGCGCCTGACCGTCAATATCGATTGCACGCCTGAGGAAGCGCGCGCCTTTTTCGGCCAGCCGGACGTCGCCGGCCTCAACCAAATGATCGTCGACGAGATGACCAAGCGGGCGAAGGCGAATATTGAAACCCTCGCCGACCCGGAGCGCTTGATGGCGCAGATGATCGCCATGGGCGGCAAGGGGATCGAAGGCATGCAGGCGCTGATGGGCGCAGCGATGTCGGGATCGGGCGCCGCGAGGAAAAAATAGGCGCAGCCATGCACGCCGCCCTTAAAAAGGGGGGGCCAGAATTTCGCGTCAGCGAAATTCCCGGGGGGGGTCGATCGGCTGGGGGGACTGCATGGTTCCTGAAGGTCCATGCCCATGCCCATTCCCGCTGACACAATCTTCGCCCGCGCTTCCGGGGCGGGCCGGGCCGGCGTCGCGGTGTTCCGGGTCTCCGGGCCCGGCGCCCATGTCCTGGCGGAGAAACTCAGTAGACGGAAGATCGCGGCGCGCCGGCCGATTCTGGCGCGGCTCTTCGATCCCGGGACCGGCGAAGAAATCGATCGCGGGCTGGTCATACTCTTCAAGGGACCCGCGAGTTTCACCGGCGAGGACGTCGCCGAATTCTATCTGCATGGCAGTCGTGCGGTCGAGGCGGCCTTCGCCGAAGCGGCCGCGGCGCTCGGCGCGCGCCCCGCGGGGGCTGGCGAATTCACCCGCCGCGCGCTCCAGAACGGCAAGCTCGACCTCGCCCAGGTCGAGGCTCTCGCCGATCTTATCGACGCCGAAACGAGCCTTCAACGCAAACAGGCCTTGGGCCAGTTCGAGGGCCGGCTTTCGGGTCTCGCGGAGGGCTGGCGAAAGCGGCTGATCGCAGTGCTTGCGCCCCTCGAAGCCGCCATCGATTTCCCCGACGAGGAGGACGTGCCGGCGGCGATCGCGGCGAGGGCCGGACCCGAGATCAACGCCCTCATCGCCGAGCTCAAGTCATACCTTGCCCGCGCGTCTCGGGCCCGGCGCCTCAGGGAGGGTGTCTCGGTCGCGATCATCGGCGCGCCGAACGCCGGGAAATCCTCGCTCCTCAACGCACTCGCCGGCTCCGACGTGGCGATCGTCGCGGCGACGCCCGGCACCACCCGCGACATCGTCGAGACGCGGCTCGACCTTGCCGGCGTCCCGGTCCTCGTCGCCGACACCGCGGGCCTCAGAGATCAGACTACGGACGAAATCGAGGCCGAGGGAATGCGCCGCGCCCTCGCTCGCGCCGCGGCCGCCGATCTCCGGATTCTGGTGATCGATCCGCTTCCCCCCCTTGAAAAGGGGGGGTCGGAATTCGGCGCCAGCCGAATTCCGGGGGGGGATCAATCAGCGACCGGACTTGTTTCCGATCCCCCCCTGCCCCCCCTTTTCAAGGGGGGGAATACGACCGCGCTTGAGGCAAGGTTCGGTTCACCCTTGCGCCGCGGCGACATCGTCGTCTGGTCGAAAGCCGATCTCGGCGGGAAGGCTGGAACCCCGCCCGACGGTGTCGCGGGCGTCGTCGTCTCGGCGAAAACCGGCGCCGGGATCGACGAATTAGTCCTTATACTGACGGAACGGGGGCGCGCGCTCGCCGGCGGATCGGAGAGCGCGGCGCTGACCCGGCTCCGGCATGTTCAGGCGGTAGAGGCGGCGATCGACGCGCTGACGCGCGCCCGCGAACGGCTCGCCGAGCCGGAGCTCGCCGCCGAAGACGCGCGGCTCGCCGCGCGCGCGCTTGGCGAGATCACCGGCGCGGTCGGGGTCGAAGATCTCCTCGACGAGATCTTCGCGAGCTTCTGCATAGGGAAATAGACATAAGGTCTGTGCAAGCTGCTCATTCACAGTGGAAAGTTTTGTGAAAATATTGCATAAATAGATTTAATGCCTTTATTGTTCCGCTGATCGTTTCGGCCGCAAGACGAGCCGCTTAGACGGCCGGACGCGCTCGCCCGCGAGGGGAGCCCGCTCGCCCATGAGGCGAAAAGATGCTGACTTATCGGACACCTCTCCGCCCGTATTATTATGAAGACCGCTCGCCTATATCGGCGGCGAACGGACGGATCGATGAAGACCTACGACGTGATCGTGATCGGGGGCGGGCATGCCGGCTGCGAAGCCGCGGCCGCTTCTGCGCGCATGGGCGCAAAGACCCTGCTCGCCACGCACAAGAGAGCCACGATCGGCGAAATGTCCTGCAATCCCGCGATCGGCGGCCTCGGCAAGGGCCATCTCGTTCGCGAGGTCGATGCGCTCGACGGCCTCATGGGCCGGGTCATCGACAAGGCCGGCATCCAGTTCCGAATGCTCAATCGGTCGAAAGGACCGGCGGTCCGCGGCCCCCGCAGCCAGGCCGACCGCGCGCTCTACCGCCGCCACATGCAGGATGCGATCGCGGAGACGCCGGGGCTCGACGTGCTCGAAGTCGCGGTCGAGGATTTGCTGGTAGCGCCCGCTCCCGCAATTCCCCCCCACGCAGTGCGGGGGCGGGGGGGGCTTCATCCTCACGACGAAACCGCAAGGCCTGGCGCTGTTTCACGTGAAACAGACGAAACTTCAAAGGCTTACGCGCGCGGACGTGCGGAGAAAGCCCCCCCTGCCCCCCCACTGCGTGGGGGGGAACCGACCGCTCATGTGGCTGCAGGCTCCATCCCGACGGGCGGTGCAATTCCCCCCCTCGAAGAGGGGGGGGAGGGGGGGCTTCATCCCCACGACGAGACCGTTGTTTCACGTGAAACAAACGAAACTTCAAAGACTTACGCGCCCGGGCGTGCGGCGGAAGCCCCCCCTACCCCCCCTCTTCGAGGGGGGGAACGCACCGCCCGTGTCGCCGGCATCGTCTGCGCCGGCGGGACGGAAATCCGCGCCGGGGCCGTGGTCCTCACCACCGGCACCTTCCTCAAAGGCATGATTCACATCGGCGCGCGGCGCATTCCGGCGGGCCGCGTCGGCGAGGCGCCGGCCATCGGACTTTCGGATCGGCTCTACGGTCTCGGGCTCAAAATGGGCCGGCTCAAAACCGGGACGCCGTCGCGTCTCGACGGACGGACCATCGGCTGGGACCGCCTTGAAATGCAACCGGCTGATTCCGATCCGGTCCCCTTCTCCTTCCTTAACGAGCGCATCGACGTCCCTCAGATCCAATGCGGGATCACCCATACGACCCGCGAGACGCACCGCATCATCGAGGAAAATATCGGTCGATCGCCGGTCTATTCCGGCTCAATCGCCGGGCGCGGCCCGCGCTATTGTCCGTCGATCGAGGACAAGGTCGTGCGCTTCGCCGAGAAGGAGCGCCACCAGATATTCCTCGAGCCGGAAGGTCTCGACGATCCGACCGTCTATCCGAACGGAATCTCGACCTCGCTCCCGGAAGACGTGCAGTCGGCCTTTCTGAAGACCATCCCCGGTCTCGAAGAGGCTCGAATCGTCCGCTACGGCTACGCGATCGAATATGACTATGTCGATCCGCGCGAGCTCCTGCCGACCCTGGAGGTGAAGCGCCTCGAGGGGCTCTTCCTCGCCGGACAAATCAACGGCACGACCGGCTACGAAGAAGCCGCGGCGCAAGGGATCGTCGCCGGCGCCAATGCCGCCGCGAAGGCCTCGGGATCGGTTGAGATACTCATCGACCGCGCCGAGGGCTATATCGGCGTCCTCATCGACGACCTTGTCTCAAAAGGCGTCACCGAACCCTATCGGATGTTTACGAGCCGCGCGGAGTACCGGCTCTCTTTGCGTGCCGACAATGCCGATTTGCGCCTGACGCCGAAAGGCGTCGCTCTGGGCCTCGTCGGGGCCGGCCGGTCGCGTCTGTTTCACGTGAAACAGACGGAACTTCAAGAGGTTAGCGCCTGGGCTCGAACGACAAGCCTCACCCCAGCCGAGGCTGCGCGCTCAGGGATCGCGCTCAATCAGGATGGCCGGAGGCGTTCGGTCATCGATCTTCTGGCGCTTCCCGGCGTCACGGTCGAGCGGCTCGCTGCGATCTGGCCGCGGCTCGGCGGCCTCACAAAGCCGGTCGCCGAGCAACTCGAAATCGCCGCGCTCTATGAAGGCTATCTCGGCCGCCAGGAGGCCGACATCCTCGCTTTCCGCAAGGATGAATCGCTCCGGCTGGCGCCCGATCTCCCCTATGGCGCGATCAAGGGCCTATCGATCGAAGTCCGCCAGAAACTGGAGGCGGCGCGACCCTTAACCCTCGGCCAGGCCGGTCGCATTGAGGGCATGACTCCGGCGGCTCTCGCCCTCCTCCACGCCTGGACCAAAAAGCATGCCCGCGCCGGTTAGCCCCAAGAACGGTGCAATTCCCCCCCTCAACACGGGCGGTGCAATTCCCCCCCACGAAGTGGGGGGGGAGGGGGGGCTTCGTCCCCACGACGAAACCCCAAGGTCCGCCCTTGTTTCACGTGAAACAATCGAAATTTCAAACACTTACGCGTCCGGACGCGGGGAGAAAGCCCCCCCTGCCCCCCCTCTTCGAGGGGGGGAACAGACCGCCCTTTTGGCTGCAGGCTCCACCAACACGGTCGGTGCAATTCCCCCCCACGAAGTGGGGGGGGAGGGGGGGCTTCGTCCCCACGACGAGACCCCAAGATCCGCCCCTGTTTCACGTGAAACAATCGAAACTTCAAACACTTACGCGTCCGGACGTGGGGAGAAAGCCCCCCCTACCCCCCCTCTTCGAGGGGGGGAACGGACCGTGCGTCGCGCGATCCCGGCCAAAACCGCGCGCGCCCGCGAACTCCGCAATCACGCGACCGAAGCCGAGCGGCGCCTGTGGGTCCTGCTCAACCGCCGGCAGGCGGCCGGCTTCCGCTTCCGCCGCCAGCAGCCGATCGGTCCGTACACGCTCGATTTCTACTGCCCGGAAATCCGGCTCGCGATCGAACTCGACGGCGGCCAGCATGCGGAAAAACGCGCCGAGCACGACGCTCTGCGTACGGAGTATCTGGAGGCCGAGGGCGTCACGGTGCTGCGCTTCTGGAACTGGGAAATCTTCAAGCATCTCGACGGGGTGACCCGGACGATCTTTGACGAGGCCTATTGCGCCGCCGGGCGCGCGGGTATTCCGATGCCGGCGCCGCCGCCCGATCGCAGCCGCAAGGCGCGCGCCGCCCGGAAAGCGGCCACGGAGCGTGGGGATGAAGCCCCCCCTGCCCCCCCACTGCGTGGGGGGGAATACATCAACACGGTCGGTGCAATTCCCCCCCACGAAGTGGGGGGGGAGGGGGGGCTTTCTCACCGCGCCCCGTTGCCGGAATTCGGCGTTGTTTCACGTGAAACAATCGAAATTTCAAGCAGTTACGACAACGCCTCGACGCCTGAGCGTGTTGAGGAAGCCCCCCCTACCCCCCCTCTTCGAGGGGGGGAACAGACCGCCCCCCCTCTTCGAGGGGGGGAACAACAGACGGAATTTGCGCCCGAAGTGCTGGCGCGGCTGGAGCGGTTCGACGCCCTCCTCCTCGCTGAATCAGCGTCCCACAATCTGATCTCGCAAGCGTCGATCGCCGACCGCTCTGAGCGGCATTACCGCGACTCGGCGCAGCTCTATGAGCTGATCCCGAAGCAGGCGAAGACCCTTGTCGATCTCGGATCGGGCGCCGGATTCCCCGGACTTGTCCTTGCCGCCATGGGCGCTGCGCGCGGGCTCAAGGTCATCTTGGTCGAATCGACGCAAAAAAAGGCGAGGTTTCTGCGCGAAGCGGCGGCAGTCATGAACCTCACCAACGTGACAGTGATGGCGGCGCGGATCGAAGCGCTGACGCTTGCGCCGCCCGATGTCATCACGGCGCGCGCGCTTGCCCCCCTCCCCAAACTGCTGGACTTCGCCCATGCAATCGCAGGAGACAGAACCCTCATGCTGTTCCCCAAGGGACAAGATGTTGAGGGCGAATTGGCGGACGCCGCGAAATCCTGGGCGTTTCACGTGAAACGGCATGCCAGCGCTACGAGCCCCGGGTCGGTCATCCTGGCGATTAACGGGCTGCGGCGAAAGCGGGGACCCCGTGCCTAGCCGCGTCCTCGTCATCGCCAACCAGAAGGGCGGAGTCGGCAAGACGACGACCGCCATCAACCTCGCGACCGCTCTGGTCGCGGTCGGCGAAACCGTCCTCCTCGTCGATATCGATCCGCAGGGCAACGCATCGACAGGCCTTGGAGTTTCGGCCGCCGACCGCAAGGTGACGACCTACGACGTTCTCATGGGCGAGTATCGCCTCGAGGCCGCCGCCGCCGACACCGGCATACCGGGCCTCGCCCTCGCGCCGGCGGGCCTTGATCTCGCCGGCGCCGAAGTCGAACTCATCGACGCCGAGCGCCGGCATTACCGGCTCGCCGACGCGCTTTCCGACTACGCGGCCGCCCCCTCCCCCGCCTCCTATGTCGTCATCGACTGCCCGCCATCGCTCAGCCTGCTGACGATCAACGCGCTCGCCGCGGCGCAAGGGGTGATCATCCCCTTGCAGTGCGAGTTCTTTGCGCTCGAAGGGCTGTCGCAGATCCTGCGCACCATCGAGTCCGTCCGGGCACGGATCAATCCTGCGCTCGAGCTGGAGGGCGTCGTCCTGACCATGCACGACCGGCGCATGCGGCTCTCGTCCGAAGTCGAGGCCGATGTCCGCACGCATCTGAAGGAAAAGGTCTACCGGACCGTCATTCCGAGGAATGTCCGGCTGTCGGAGGCGCCGAGCTACGGCAAACCCGCCCTCCTCTACGACCTGAAATGTCCGGGGAGTCAGGCCTATATCGCGCTCGCCGGCGAAATCCTCCAGCGCGAACGGGCGAAAAGGAAAGCGGCATGAGAAGGGAGTGGGGATTGGGGACTGGGGATTGGGGGGCTCGGGCCGCGCCCCGCGCGCCTCAAGGATTCCCTGATCGGGGACCAATCCTAAAACCCCAATCCCCAATCCCCAATCCCCAATCCCCCACATGACCGCCGCCCGCAAACCCTCAGGCCTCGGACGCGGCTTGGATGCGCTCCTCGCCGATGAGCCGGTTCGCCTCACCGGAAAGACGTCCGATCCGCGCGGGCGCGCGAGCCTGCCGATCGAGTTCTTGAAGCCCAATCGCGAGCAGCCGCGGCTGAATTTCGACAAGGACGCGATCGCCGAGCTCGCCCATTCGATTCGCGCGCACGGACTCTTGCAGCCGATCCTCGTCCGCCCCTTGGGGCCTGACTCCTACGAGATCGTCGCCGGCGAGCGGCGCTGGCGGGCGGCGCAGGCCGCGCAGCTGCACGAAGTCCCGGTGATCATCCGTGAGCTGAGCGATGACGCGTCGGCCGAGATCGCCCTTATCGAAAACGTCCAGCGCGTCGACCTCGCGCCGCTGGAAGAGGCCCGCGCCTATGAGCGCCTGATCAAGACATATGGGCGCACGCCTGAGGAGATCGCCAAAGCGGTCGGCAAGTCGCGCAGCCATGTGACGAATGCGGTCCGCCTGCTCGAGCTTCCCTCGCCGGTGTTCGCGGCGCTCGAAAAAGGCGAGATCACCGCCGGCCACGCCCGCGCGCTCTACGACGCGCCGAATCCGGAGGCGCTGCTGGCGGCGATCGTCGAAAAAGGCGCCTCCGTCCGCCAAACCGAAGGTCTCGTGCGCGCCGCACACGAGTTCAAGGCGGGGCGCACGGACGCCTTTACGCCCTCTCGGCGCGACCTTCGCGACGCGTTCCGTACGCGCACGCCAGGCCTCGGGACGATCGGGTCCGCGCCGAACCCTTCGGCGAAATCGTCCGTAGAGAAATCATCGGTACGCGGAAAAGATGCCGATACGCGCGCTCTCGAAAAGGATCTCCAGGCCGCTCTCGGCCTCGACGTCGAGCTCCGCCATAATCCTAAAGGCTACGGGGTCATGGTGATCGGCTACGAAAACCTCGACCAGCTCGACGAGATCTGCCGCCGGCTCCTGGGAACCAAGGTTTAAGCCGGCGGGCCCTGCGTTCTTGGAGACTATTGCGGCGGGACATGCGCGGCGCGCACGTCGCCGACCTCCGCGCCCGCAAGCGGCGTTCCCGGCGCCGACACCGCCACATACCCTTCCGCGAATGAGGCCTCGAAGACGGTCGGAAGCTTCGCTCTGGCGTGCGCCGCCGGCTCCGCGGGTTCGTCGGACTCGGCGACCGGGTCGACATAAAAGGCGAAAAGCTTCCAGTCGCCTTCGCGTTTGACGGCGGAGACGCGCAGCCGGCCGTCGACGCGCGCGAAGGAGGCGGCGGCCGTGCATTCGGCGAACGCCGTCTCCGGGCTTCCAAGAGCAAGCTCGACGCGGATCGCTTCGCAGGCCGCGCCCTGATAGTCCGTCAACGGACCGAACTGGCTGGCGCCGGCGGCCATGATCGATCCGAGAGTCTCAGAATCGAGGACCTGCTGGAATTCAGGCGCGGCGCGCGCGTAAAGCGCTTCGCCGTCCCATGTCGCAGCGATCGCCGGGATCGAGGCGTCGACATAGACTTTCGCTTCTTTCGCCAGCCGCGGCATGCGCAGCGCCGAGGACACGAAAACAGCAACGATCGCCAGAATCACAAGCAGCGCAAGCGCGCCGACGATGGCAAGAATAGTCCGCATAAGCCCCCTCCGATCCCCGTTCGAGAGTTTAGCCGGCAACGGGCAATGGGCAATGGGCAAACTGGAAGCAAATGGCCGCAATTGCGCAAGCGACCGTCAGCCTCCTTTCTTATTGCCCATTGCCCCTTGCCAATCTTGCAATTCGCAGCGCCGCGCGCTCCGCGATTTCGCGCTGCGGGGCCCCGGTGGTCTTGGCGTCGAATTCGGCTTCGATGAGGAGGTCGAAAGCGGCGTCGATGCGCTCGCGGCTCCATTTTTTGAGGCGCGCCTCGAAAGCGCGTTTTTCGGCGAAGAAGACCGGCGGGCGCAGGCGCTCCATCGCCTCGGCGATTCCGGCGCCGCCAGAGATGAGCGAATGCGCTTCGCCGAGCCTCGTCATCTGACGAAAGAGCGCGCGAATGAGCGAGATCGGGCTCGCTCCCGCCGCGGCCGATTTCCACAAGGCGCGGGCGGCCGCCTTCGCGTCGCCGCCGGCTGCGGCCGCCGCCGCTTCGTCCAGCTCCTCGCCGGCGCCGTCGGCGAGCAGCGCCCGGACGTCATCGGCGGTGATCGTTCCGTCTTCTGATCGTTCCGTCTTCGCTCCCTTGAACAGCAGGAGTTTGCCGATCTCCGAGCGGCTGACGCCGCGGTCTTCGCCGAGGAGCGAGACGAGAAGATCGAGCGCATCCTCGTCGAATGTAAGAGCTTCTGCGCGCGCGGCGTCCGCTGCAAGCGTCCTCAACTCCGCCGCGCCGTCGGCGTAGCAGGGGAGCGCCGTCGCCGCCTTCGATTTCTCAAACAGGAGCCGCAAGGAGGATCGCCGCGAGAGGTCGCCCGCTTCGACGATGACGACGGCGCAGGGCTTAAGACTCCCGCCGTCAAGCCCGGCGATGAGGGTCTGGACCGCAGGCGGCGCGGCTTCTCCGGACGCCGCGTAGCGCACGACCCGTTCGCCGCCGGAGAACGACAGCGAGACCGCCTCATCCGCGAGCCGCGCCGGCTCGCCCTTAAGATCCGCGTCGGAGAGTTCGATGTAATTGAACGGATCCTTGAAATCGGGAACGAGCGCGCGCGCCAGGGCGTCCGCGCGCTCGCGGACGAGCCCCTGGTCGGGGCCGTAAACCAGCACGGCCGGCGCGCCTTTCGGCCCGCGTTTCAGAAAGTCATCGATCGCGCGGCCTTTGAGCGCCGTCATTTCCGGCCGGCCGAAGCGGCTGCCGCCGCCTCACGATCGGCGTCGGATTCGGCTGCAAACTTCGAAAGAATATCACGCTCGATCTCATCGGCGAGCCCGCGCGTCGCTTTCTCGCGCGCGGCGGCCTCCGCATAGAGCGTTGAATATTGGGAGGCGACGACGTTGAACGATGCGACCGCGCCGGCGGTCCCCGCGAACTCCTTGCCGTCGGCGTCGCGCACCAGCCGGTAGCTCGCATGGAGCCGGTAATTATAGCGCGTGACCGAGTCGTCGATCTGCACGGCGAGCGGCTCCGCCTGCTCGCTGATGTTGAGATAGAGATCGTAGCGCGCGGGCGAATCGGCCCGCAGCGCTCCGCGGCGATCGAATTCGCGCTCGATGACCGGCCTTGCAAGGTCTCCGGCGACGATCTCGGCGATCCTCAGACCCGCAAGCGGCGGCGCGGCCTCTTCGCTCGTCGCGTAAAGCGGTTTGAATCCGCACGCGGAGAGGAGGAGTGCGGCCAGGAGGATTAGCGGCAATCGGCAATCGGCAATCGGCAATCGAAACATTGGGAATAGGGAATCGGGACGCAGGGCTCGCGAAAACGATCTGGGACGCAGCGACTCCTGAACGTTTTTCCGATTGCCGATTGCCGATTGCCGATTGCCGTAATTCATCTCAACCCGCCACGATATTGACGATCCGTCCCGGCACCACGACGACTTTCCGGACCGTCAGCCCCGCAATATGCCGCTTCACCTCGTCGAGGGACAGGGCCGCCGCTTCGACGGCTTGGTTCGCCGCGTCGGCGGCGACTTCGACCTCGGCCCGGCGCTTGCCGTTCACCTGTACGCCGAGCGTGATGGTCGATTTCACCAAGAGCGCGGGATCGGCCTTCGGCCACGGCGCGTCGCAGACGAAGCGCCCCAGTCCCGATTCCCGGCCGCCGAGATGCTCGAAGCACTCCTCGGCGAGATGCGGGCAGAACGGCGCGATGAGGCGGACAAGCGCGGAGAACGCCTCGGCGCGCGTCGTCTCGCCGGCGCCGTCGAGGCGCTTCAGCGTATTCAAGAATTCGTAGATGCGCGCGATCGCCGTGTTGAAGCGGAACTGCGCGATATCGTCGGTGACGCTCCTGATCGTCGCATGCGTTGCGCGTCGCAAGTCGAGATCGGCGCGCTCGGTGGTGGTGGCGGAATTCCCCCCCACTTCGTGGGGGGGAATTAGCAGCCCGCCATGAGGCTCGATCAGATCCCAGATGCGGTTGACGAGCTTCCAGGCGCCGCTGACGCCGGCTTCGGTCCACTCGACATCGCGCTCGGGCGGCGAATCCGAGAGCACGAACCAGCGCGCCGCATCGACGCCGTAGGAATCGGCGATGACCTCCGGCGCAACCACATTCTTCTTCGACTTCGACATCTTCTCGATGGGACCGGTCTTGACGCTCTCGCCGGTCTTCGCATGGTGCGGCCGACCGTCATCGAACGCCACGTTTTCCGGAAAAAGCCAGTCCCCGTTTTTGTCCTGGTACGTCGCATGGGTGACCATGCCTTGCGTAAAGAGCCGCGCGAACGGTTCCTCGACCGAGAGATGCCCGGTCGCCTTCATGGCGCGGGTGAACCAGCGGGCGTAGAGGAGATGCAAAATCGCGTGCTCGACGCCGCCGATATACTGATCGACGGGGAGCCAGCGGTCGGCCGCCGCCTTGTCGACCGGCTTGTCCGGGCGGCCCGCCGCGAAGCGGGCGAAATACCAGGCGGAATCGACAAAGGTGTCGAAGGTGTCGGTCTCGCGCTTCGCCGGCTTCCCGCACTCCGGACACGGAACATTGAGCCAAGCGGGCGTCCGCGCCAGCGGATTGCCGGGGGTCTTGAATTCCGATGCGGGGACTTCCGGCAATTTTACCGGCAGGTCGGACTCCTTCACCGGCACGACGCCGCAAGTCGCACAATGGATCGCCGGGATCGGGCAGCCCCAGTAGCGCTGGCGCGAGACGCCCCAGTCGCGCAGCCGGTACTGCACGGCGCCGCGCCCGATTCCCATCGCCTCGATCCTGGCGATCGCCGCCTCGATCGCCGGCTCAACCGCCATTCCGTCGAGGAAACCGGAGTTGTAGAGCGTCCCCGGCCCGACATAGGCTTCATCGCCGATCGCGAAGGTCCTCGCGTCTTCGCCGGGCGGCAGAACGACGGGGATGACCTCGAGGCCATACTTCCGGACAAAATCGAGGTCGCGCTGGTCATGCGCGGGGCAGCCGAAAATTGCGCCGGTCCCGTAACCCATGAGAATGAAGTTCGCGACGTAAACGGGGAGCGTCTTTCCCGGAACAAAGGGATGGGCGACGCGCACCGGCAGCGCCATGCCCTTTTTCTCCGCCTTTTCGATCGCCTCTTCGGAGACGCCGGCGCGCCGGCACTCGGCGATGAAATCGCCAAGCTTCGGGTCGGCCGTTGCGAAATGCGCCGCGAGAGGGTGGTCCGCGGCCACCGCGACGAAGGAGGCCCCGAACAGCGTGTCGGGCCGCGTCGTGTAGACTTCAACGCCGTCGGCGCCCGCGAGCCGCGCCGCAACCGCCATGCGCGCATCCGGTCCGGAGGCGAAACGGAAGGTCAGGAACGCGCCCTTCGACTTGCCGATCCAGTTCTTCTGCATCAGCCGGACATTGTCCGGCCAATCCTTCAGGCGTCCGTCGTCGATGGCCGCGAGGAGGTCCTCGGCGGCGTCGGTGATCTTGAAGAACCACTGCGAGAGCTTCTTCCGCTCGACCGGCGCTCCGGAGCGCCAGCCCTTGCCGTCCTCGACCTGCTCATTGGCGAGCACGGTCATGTCGACCGGATCCCAGTTGACGTAGCTTTCCTTGCGCTCGACGAATCCGGCCTTCCAGAAATCGAGGAAGAGCTTCTGCTGCCAGCGGTAATACTCCGGATCGCAGGTGGCGAATTCGCGCGACCAGTCGATCGAGAGCCCCATGTCCTTGAGCTGCCCGCGCATCGCCGCGATGTTCGAATAGGTCCAGTCTTTCGGATGCGCGCCGGTCTGCATGGCGGCGTTTTCGGCCGGCAGGCCGAACGCGTCCCAGCCCATCGGATGCAGCACGTCGAAGCCTTGCGCGCGCTTGAAGCGGGCGATCACGTCGCCCATCGCGTAGTTCCTGACGTGGCCGATGTGGATGCGGCCCGACGGATAGGGAAACATTTCGAGCACGTAGTATTTCGGCCGCTGATCGTCGCGGGTGCGGAAGATTTCGGCGTCCGCCCAGCGCTTGCGCCATTTCGGCTCGACGGTTTTGGGATTGTAGCGCGACATGACGGTGCTCTAGCGGCTTCGGCGAATTCCGTCACGTCCGCGAGGATGCGACAGATCGTAGGGCGCATTAAGCGCAGCGCAATGCATCGGCGCCAAGCGGTGCATTGCGCCGCGCAAAGATGCGCGGCTTAATGCACCCTACGACACAAATGCGAGGTCGGGCGCGTGACCATCACTCCCTATCTTTATTACGAAGATGTCGAGGCGGCGCTGGCGTTCCTCGCCAAGGCTTTCGGCTTCGCCAAGTTTGGAGCGCAGATGCGCGGGCCCGACGGACGGATCAGTCACGCCGCGATGAAGTTCGGCCCGGCGCTGATCATGATGGGCCGCCCGCCGGCGGGATACCGCAACCCCAGGCGCCTCGGCCAGACGACGCAGAGCCTCTACATCAACGTCAAAAACGTCGATGCCCATTTCGAGCGCGCGAAGAATGCAGGCGCGCGCGTCCTCGAAGCGCCGACCGACACCGAATACGGACATCGGCGCTATGGCGTGACCGATCTCGAAGGCCATGAATGGTATTTCGCCGAGCCGCTGCGTGCGGAATCCCGGCGACCGGCGACCGCTCGAAGCGCCAAGCGCGCGAGAGCAGTCAAACCCGGGGCGAGATCGCCGGCCCGGCGCGGCCCGCGCAAAGCCGCCAAGCCGCGTCGCCGCTAATCGTCCTCGGATTGCCGGAACTAAGCGAGGCTCGCTTCTGGCCCGTTTGTTGTATTATGGAACAGGCGGCGGCCGCCGGGACTTCGGCGCCGGCGGGGCGGCGTTCTCGGTGGTTCGGCTTCTCCTGTTTTCTGCGGCATTGGCGCTGGCGCTGATCGCGCGCGCCGCCGCGCAGGACGTGACCGGCATCCCCAATGCCGACGTGACGCCCGGCTATCGCTCGCTCGCTTTGCGGTCGAGCTTCACGCCGGCGTCCGACGGACGGCCGTCGTTCTTCGCGCAGCAATTCGCCTATCAGCACAATTTCGGATCGAAGTTTTCGGTCCAGAGCGGCGTCAATTTCGGCAAGCGCGGCCCGCAGGATTACGAATTCACCGGCCTCCAGGCGATTGCCCAGTGGCAATTCGTCGAGAGCGAAGAGGCCGGCGGCGACGGCTCGCTCCTGCTGATCGGCCGCATGCCCGATGACGGCGACGGACCCGGACGGGCGGCGGCGGTCGTCGCCGGCAAATGGATCCGCGACGACTGGGAATTGCGCGCGGCGCTGGCCTCCTTCCGTGAATTCGGCGAACGGGCGCAGGACGGGTTCGGCGTCAACTTGCGCATCGAAACCACGCGACGCGTGGCGACCCTGGGGCGGCTCGGCGCGCAGCTGTCGCAGGGCGTCAACACCGCGCATTTCGGCGCGTTCAGCGACCAGAACCATCAGGCCGGCGTGGTCGCCAAGACGCTCCTCTGGGACCATCTGATGGTCAATTCGACGACCCTGTTCGGCGTCAGCGACGCCGCGCCCGATCTCGAGGCGAAACTCTTTCTGACTTACGAGTTCTGAGCGGCTTTCGATCGCATTTGGTTCGGGCTGGATCACTCATCCGCTCGTCCCCGCGAAGGCGGGGACCCAGAATGCCAAGACATCAGAGCACGTCTCGATATGCTGGACCCCCGCCTTCGCGGGGGTGAGCGGGGGAGAGGGCCCAAACCCAAGACCTTAAAACCTGCGGGGCTTAACGCTTCGGATACGGCCGACCATCCTTGTGGCGATAGATGTCGTCGATATTGGAGACCTTAAGGTCGATGTCGGGATAAGTGCAGGCGTCGTCTTTCGAACGCGTGCCGACCTCGAGATAGACGGCCGGTTCGCGGCCTTCGTTGATGAAGTGATGGCCGTCGGCGACGCCCTTGGCGAAGCCGCCGCAATCGCCGGCTTTCAGGAGCGCGCGGCCGGCGTCGGTGATCAGCGTCAGCTCGCCGGACAGCACATAGACGAACTCGTCCTCGTGCGAATGCCAGTGACGCTGGCTCGACCATTCGCCGGGCGGCAGGCGCACGAGATTCACTCCGTAGTCGGATAGCCCGGCCGCGTCGCCGAGCGCCTTCTTGATCCGGTTCTGCGATCGTTCGTGGAACGGAACCGGATAGCCGGAACCCTTTTTCTCGGGCGCGCTTGCGATATCGATCTTGGGCATGTGTTCGGCGTTCGGTTTTAGGTATGAGGTTTCAGGGGGTCCGCCAGTCGCAGGGCCCCTCCCTAAAACCGAAAACCCAAAACCTAAAACCTAATCTTCGAGCTGATTCAGCCTGAGCTGGCGCGCCCGCGACAGGATGGCGTTCTCGATTTCGCGGGCGGTCGCCGGGTTGACCCCGGCGTCGCGCCAGCCGGCCCCATCGCGTTCCTGGCGGAAAACCGACACGCGGAGCGCATCAGCCCGGAGCGCGGAGTCGAGAATGTAAACATTGATCTTGAAGCGCTCATCGGGCGCTTCCGGGTTCTGGTACCAGTCGGTCAGGAGCAGTCCGGAGATGGGGTCGGCGGTGTCGACCGGCAGAAAATCGAGGGTTTCGAGCGAGGCCGCCCACAGAAAGCGGTTGACCGTCGAGGCATGCCCCTTGGAGGTGACGAGGCCGGCGTCGCGAAGGTTGCGGTCCTTGTCTGAGCCGCCGGCGCAGGCGGCAAGGATCGCCGCTGCGCTGGCGCACAGCAACACCTTGAAAAGCCGGGATCTTTCTGCTGGCATGAGGGAAATACCGTGGTCGAGGCGGGGCTGCCGCAAACGTGGCTTTCCTACCACAAACCGTCGCCAATACAACGTGCGCGGCCCCGGATTTCTTGACCCTCAAGGAAGGCCGCCCCTAATAGACATGCCGGTTAGGGGATGGTTCGGCGTCGGGCGCGGTCCGGCGCCTATCTGGCATCGGCGGCGCGTTCGGGGCTTAAATACGCCGCAAAAACTGGAGCATCAGGCCCGGCCTCAGGCCGGAGCGTGACCGACTAGAGAGCGCAGGACCCCGGCTTCGCATGTCGACTTTCGCAAAGTTTCTCCTGAGCGCCGCGGCGATCGCCGCGGGCGCCGGGCTTGCGGGCGTCGCCAGCGCGGCCGACGAACCGGATATCGACGTTTCGGGCCAGGCAAGCGTCGTCGCCGGGGCCTCCGACGGCGACGAGGCGGCCGACGCGGACGCCGAGGTCAGGGTCAAGGGTTCGACGGTTCTCAGGAACGGCGTCGAACTCGGCGCGGTCGTCGGCGCTCGCCTCGACGGCCAGCAGCCTGCTCAGATGTACGCGGGCGGGCGCTATTCGAGTCTGCTCATCGGCGGCCCGCGCGGTGTCGGTCCGTTGGACAGCGACGCCTATGTCCAGGAGGCCTACGGTTATGCGCGCGGCGGCTTCGGACAGGTGATCGTCGGGCGCGACCACGGCGTCGCCCGCACTCTGGCCGTGACCTCTCCGACGGTTTTCCGCGCCATCAACATCAATGATTGGCGCACGGATTTGTCGGGCCTGAACGACATTCACACGGTCAATGATTTCTCCGGCTATTCGACGAAAATCACCTATATGCCGCCGGCGAATTTCCTCGGCGGCGTCCTCGGCGGGCTTCAGCTCGGCGTCTCCTACTCGCCGACGATAAGGAGCTGCGGTGAAAGGCTGTGCGCTCCCGATCAGGGCTTCGTGCTGGCGCCCAACGGCACCCTCTTGACCGAGACCGCGCATTGGGAGGACGCCGTCGAAGGCGCCCTCTATTACCAGAAGGGCATCAAGGTCGGTCACGACCGGCTTCTCGTCGGGGTCGGCGCCAGCGTCGTCACCGCTGAGGAGGACGTCCAGGCGCTCTCGGCGCTTTATGGCGACTACGAAGCCTATTCGGTCGGCATGAATCTCGGCTTTCGCGGCATCACGCTCGGCGGTTCGGTGAAGACGACGAATGCCGGCCTCGATCAGCTCGACCAAGACGGCTATCTCGCCTTTGACGCTGGCGTTGCGTTCCGCACCGGCGAGGAGAAGGGCGACTGGGGCTTCATGCTCGGTTATGGCCAGTCGGAAGCGACTGCGGCCGGGCCCAATCCCGCCGACCCGATCCTTTTCCGCGACACCCAGACCGCGCAGGCCGGCGTCACCTATTTCCTCGGACGCGGCATCACCGTCGGCGCTGCGGCGCAGTTCGTCGAAGCAACCAAACCGGCGGCGGCCGGCGGCCCAGAAGAGGCCGCAACCGTCGTCGTCGAAAGCTCGATCAAATTCTAAGCGCCTAGCTTAGAGGGGATGACGAGCAAGGGGCGGACCGAAAGTCCGCCCCTTCTCGTTCCGGGAACCGTGAACCGTGAACCGGAATTGACGAGCAAAGTGATCAGTCTCAACTCCACCTCCAGCAGCGCTTGCACGGTTCCCGGTTCCCGGTTCATGGTTCCCGAATGAGCAAGAACCACCGCATCGACTACGCCGAATTCGCAGCGAAAGACCTCGCCGTCTTCAAGGCGTTTTACGCGAAGGTCTTCGGCTGGGAATTCCAGGACTGGGGGCCGGATTACGCGAGCTTTTCCGGCGCCGGGCTTGAGGGCGGCGTCCGCGGCGGCGAGGCCGCGCGAGACGGCTCGACCCTCGTCATTCTCTACGCAGACGATCTCGAAACGACCGAGAAAGCCGTCGTCAAGGCAGGCGGCGTCGTCACCGACCGCCACGAATTCCCCGGCGGCGAACGCTTCCACTTCCGCGACCCCGCCGGGAATGTCTTGGGCGTGTGGACGAAGCATTAGCGGCAATCGTCAATCGGCAATTTCGTAAGGCGTTGTCGAATGTTGGCCGCTGACTGTCATGTCCCGATTGCCGATTGCCGATTGCCGATTGCCGAAAATGCGCCGATCGCCGCAATCCCTGCGACGTTCCGCCCGCCGAGCAGTCCCGCATTCGCCGATTTGACGCCGCCGAGCGCGAGGACGGGGATCGGCGAGGCCGCCGCCAAGGCCTTGAATGCGGCGACCCCTAGCGGCTGCGCGCTGGGATGGCTTTTCGTCGCGAAAACAGGGCCGAGGAGCGCAAGATCGGCGCCGAGTTCGGCGGCGCGGGCAAGCTCAGCGGCCGAATGGCAGGAAGCGATCAGGATGGGGGGCGAATCGGGCTGGTGAAATCCGCCTCCGGCGACTGCCGTGGGAAACATGCTGGATTTCATTCGCCCTACTTGATCCGAGCGCAGATGAAGGCCGGCCCCGACCCGGCGCGCGAGTTCGACATCGCCGCCGATGACCAGAACGAGCCGCCGCTCCGCTGCAATTTCGGCGAGCGCCAGCGCCAGCATCTCGCGGCCCGCCATATCGTAATCGCGCAAGATCACGGCCGCTTCCGCCGGCAGCGCCGCCGCGACGGCGAGCGGATCGGCGATCCGCGTCCGATCGGTCAAAAACGCCAGGGCGAACGGCGTTTTGCGTCCGCAGCTCGCATTGAGGGCCGTTGCCGCGGCTGCTAGGGATTGAATCGGCTCATTCATTTATCCGGCGCTTTCCCATTGGCCGATCTCGCCGCAAGCAACCCGGTCGCCAATCTCGCGCAGATTCGCGCGCGTCTCAACAAAGCCGCGGCGGAAGCCGGGCGCGACGGAACAGCGATCGAAGTCGTCGCGGTGACCAAGACCTTCGGCGCGGATCGCATCGCGCCGCTGCTCGACGCCGGGCATCGCGTCTTCGGCGAAAATCGCGTGCAGGAGGCCGCCGCCAAATGGCCGGCCCTGAAAGCGCGCTATCCCGGCGTCGAGCTTCATCTGGTCGGGCCGCTGCAGTCCAACAAGGTTGCGGACGCCGTCGCGCTGTTCGACGTCATCGAGACGCTCGACCGCGAAAAACTCGCCCGCGCTCTGGCGGCGGAGTTCGCAAGACAGGTGCGCCGGCCGCGCCTGTTCGTCCAGGTCAACACCGGCGGCGAGCCGCAGAAGTCGGGCGTCGCGCCTGGCGAAACCGACGCCTTCATCGCTCAGTGCCGCAACCAATTCGGCCTTGCGGTCGAAGGTCTCATGTGCATCCCCCCGGCCGGAGACGGGCCGGCGCCGCATTTTGCGCTGCTGCGGAAAATAGCCGAGCGTAACCATCTTACGCGCCTTTCCATGGGCATGAGCGGCGATTTCGAAACCGCCGCCGAGCTCGGCGCCACTCATGTCCGGATCGGAACTGCGATCTTCGGCGAACGCTAGCCATTGCTCCTGGTTATGACGATAGATGGAATGCGTTGGCGGGCGCCCGCAGCGATTGGTATCCCGGCCGATGCGGCGTAAGCTGTGAGGACCCTATGGCGCGAGCCAAACGCATTCTCCTGGTCGACGACGACGCGCTCCTGCGCGAGACCCTCGCCGACCAGTTCGCCATGCATGACGAGTTCGCGCTGGAGACGGCGGCGACCGCGGCGGAGGCGATCGACAAGGTCAGGGCGGAAGCCCATATCGACCTCGTCCTCCTCGACGTGGGGCTCCCCGACATGGACGGGCGCGAAGCCTGCAAGATGATGCGTAAGACCGGATTCAAATCGCCGGTCATCATGCTCACCGGCGCCGACGCCGACGCAGACGAGATCCTCGGTCTCAACTCCGGCGCCAACGACTATGTGACAAAGCCCTTCAAATTCGCCGTGCTGCTCGCGCGTCTGCGCGCGCATCTTAGAAGCCACGAACAAAGCGAAGACGCGGTGTTCAAGATCGGCCCCTATGAGTTCCGACCGTCAGTGAAAATGCTCGTCACCGAGGCCGACAAGAAGATCCGCCTAACGGAGAAGGAAACCTCGATCCTGAAATTCCTCTATCGCGCTGGCGGCAAAGCGGTGACTCGCGACGTGCTGCTCGACGAGGTCTGGGGTTACAATTCCGGCGTGACGACGCACACGCTCGAAACTCATGTCTATCGGCTGCGCCAGAAGATCGAGCCCGATCCGTCCAACGCCGCCATTCTCCTGACCGAAGGCGGCGGGTACCGGCTGTCGGTGTGAGCCAAGGTCAGGCGCCCAAGCTCGGCGAGGGACTCATACCAATCGCTGATATGGAGCGGGCGACGCGAATCGAACGCGCGACCCTAACCTTGGCAAGGTTATGCTCTACCCCTGAGCTACGCCCGCACTCCGGCCTCAGGTATCAGGTGTCGGCCAGAAGGTGTCAAGGTTGCTGGCCGTGACAGTCCGGTTGCGCGGCGGTCTCTTGCATGCCTGCGTATGCCGGCCTCAGAAGCGCAGCGAGAGGCAGGTCAGTCCGCCGTCCATTTTTTGGAATTCGCTCATGTCGAGTCTGACGATCGGCATATTGAGCCGGGCCAACCGCCGATGGGTCTCAGGAAAGCCATCCGGCGTGATCAGGGTGTCGTTAATCCACAGCGTGTTGCCCGCATAAAGCTCCTGGTGCGGCAGCACGATGTGGTCGAAGCCAGCGAAGGCCGGCTCGCGAGCGGCGTCCTTGCCGAGGAGCAGGGTGCTGCGGCCGACATAATTCACCGCCGATTTCAAATGCAGGCCCGCCGATACGGGGACCTCGGTTACCGCATAGCCATACGGCTCGACGGTGCGCGCAAGCGCTTTGGCGCCTGACGTGTCGGTCCGCCCGCTCAGCCCGACGAAAAAGCGTCTGTCGACCAGCAAGACGTCGCCGCCGTCGATGCGCCCGTCGCCGTTCATGCGTGCGATCGGACGAAAATGCGCGAGGGCCGGCTCGATGGTTGCGACTTCGCCGGCGCGAGACGGCGCGCCCGGACGAGTGATGAACGCCAGCTCCGGCGTCACGACTGCAGTATCCTCGACGAAATGTGCGTCCGGAAACGCGGGTTGCGCCGGCAACAGCGTCACCGTCAGGCCCATTTGCAGGAGCGCGTCAATATAGGCGTCGAACTGCGCCCTGGTGCGGCGCGGATCTGGGGCGCCGAGGTCTACACTGGTCAAGCCTTGTACGCAGGTCGCGGCCGGCAGACGGGCGATTGCGTGAGTGAAACCCATGACGACCCCGGTTGAACGCGCGCCCGTCCTCACCTAGCACCGGGATCGCCTGAAGCAGAGCCCTCAAATGCCCGCGGCGCGCGCCGACCTCTTCGCCTTTCTCGATCGCCTCGAAATCGCGCATCGAACCGTCGAGCATCGCGCCGTGTTTACGGTCGAGGAAAGCAGGGACCTCAAGACTGAGTGGCCAGGCGGGCATTCCAAGAATCTTTTCCTCAAGGACAAGGCCGATCGCCTCTTCCTCGCGGTGGCGCTCGCGGAGACGCGCGTCGACCTCATCGGGCTCGGCAAGCGGCTCAAGTCGAGAGGCCGCCTCTCCTTCGGCAGCGGCGAGCTGATGACGACGACGTTGGGCGTCATCCCCGGCGCGGTGACCCCCTTCGCGCTGATGAACGAAAGCGCCAAAGCGCTCGACGCCGTCATTCTCGACCGGGCTCTCATCGCTCATGATCCGGTCTGGTTTCACCCGCTCGAAAACACCGCCTCGACCGGAATTTCTCCCGACGGGCTCCTCAAATTCCTCGCGCATTGCGGCTTTCGACCGCTTATCCTGCGCCTCGCCGAGCCCTTGCCGGACTAGGTAGTGGACTCATAAGTCCTGGTCCACAGGCGGGCTGAGGCGAGAGCGACGGCGGCGAGGAAGTTCCGCGCGAGCTTTTCAAAGCGCGTGGCGATGCGCCTGAAATGCTTGAGCTTGTTGAAGAAGCGCTCGACCAGGTTGCGCAGGCGATAGATGCGCCGGTCCACCGATCGTTGCACGAGACGGGTGCTTTTCGAAGGAATGTGGGCTTTCGCGCCGCTGGCGCGGATCAAATCCAGGATCGCGTCGGCGTCGTAGCCGCGGTCGGCGACGACATCGCGGCTGTTGAGGCCGGCCAACAAGAACGGAGCGGCGTTGAGATCGTGGGTCTGGCCGGCCGTCAGCATCAACCGCACCGGCAGGCCGTTTTCATCGACGACAGCGTTGATCTTGGTGCTCAGTCCGCCACGAGAACGGCCGATGGCGTGATCTTCGCCCCCTTTTTTCCGCCGGCGGCGTGTTGATGGGCGCGGACGATGGAGGAGTCGATGAAGGCCATGGAAGCTGGCGATTTCGCCGCCAAAGTCTCGAAGATGCGCACCCACACGCCGGCCTTGGCCCACCGATTGAAGCGGTTGTAGATGGTCGTGTACGGCCCATAGCGCTCAGGCAGATCGCGCCAAGGCGAGCCTGTCCGCAAGACATAGAAGATGCCGTTGATCACCCGCCGATCGTTCACGCGCGTCACTCCGCGCGGCTTGTTCGGCAGCAAGGGCTTGATTAGAGCCCACTCCGCATCGCTTAGGTCGAAACGCGCCATATCACCCTCCCTCACGGAGAGTGAATCGGTGTTCGCCGCAGCTGGGAATCCAGTTTATGGGTACAGACTCTAGTCGGCGGTTGCGTTTGGACGCGCGTGATCGCATCTATGCGCCCGAGGCTGGAGCCCGATCATGACTCAAATATTTGGCGCCAACACCGAGAAGCGCGCCGCGAGCGACGTCGTCAAAGACGTTTCGACGGAGACGTTCGAGGCGGATGTCCTCAAAGCTTCGCTCGAGGTCCCGGTGATCGTCGATTTCTGGGCGGAGTGGTGCGGACCCTGCAAGCAATTGACGCCGCGGCTCGAGAAGGCGGTCAAAGACGCTCAGGGGAAAGTTCGGCTGGTCAAGATCGACATCGACAAGAACCAGATGCTCGCCGCCCAGCTGCGCATTCAGTCGATCCCGACCGTCTACGCGTTTCATCGCGGCCGACCTGTCGACGCATTTCAGGGCGCGATCCCCGACAGCGAAATCAAGGCTTTTATCGGCCGGCTCAGCGCCCTCGTGGAAGGCGACGGAACGGCCGGCGCCGACCTCGGCGCCCATCTCGACGCCGCGGATACGGCGTTCAACAGTGGAGATGTGGCCGGCGCCGCCGATGTTTATGGCCACATCGCGGAAGCCGACCCCGCCAATGTGCGGGCGCTTGCGGGCCTTGCGCGCTGTCACGTGGCGCTCAAGGATTTTGACCAAGCGCGCGCCATCATCGCCATGATCCCCGCGGAGAAACAAACCGAGGCCAATGTTTCAAGCGTCAAGGCTGCGATCGAACTCGCAGCCGGCGAAAAGGACGCCGGCGACGCCGCCGAACTCGCCGCAAGGGTCGAGCGCAATCCGCTGGATTTGCAGGCGCGTTTCGATCTCGCCGGCGCGCTGGTCGGCGCGGGCGACATGGACGGGGCCGTCGACGCTCTGCTCGAAATCGTGGCGAGAAACCGCGCCTGGAACGAAGAAGCGGCGCGCAAGAAGCTGCTGACAATCTTCGAGGCCTTAGGGCCGGCGCACGCCGCTACGGCGCGCGGTCGCCGGCGGCTCTCATCGATCCTGTTCTCGTGAGGGCTTTGATGTCGCCGGCGGGGGTCAGAAAGGCTGTAGGCGGATGAAGGAGCGGGAATGGATTTTGCGTGCGCGCTCGCTGCCTGAAACGCTTCCACTATTTCCCCTGCCGGGGGCGTTGCTGCTTCCCGGGGGGCAGCTGCCCTTGAATATTTTCGAGCCGCGCTACTTGCGAATGGTCGACGATGCGCTCGGCGGAGCGCGGATGATCGGCATGGTGCAGCCGCGGTCGGGATCGGCGCGGGGGCGGCCGCCGCTCTACGCGGTGGGGTGCGCGGGACGGATCACGTCATTCGCGGAAACCGGGGATAACCGCTATCTGATCACGCTTACCGGACGGCGGCGATTCGAGATCATGCGCGAATTCCAGTCCGAAACTCCCTATCGCCAGGCGGCGGTCGACTGGTCGAAATACGCAAAGGACGAGCAGTCGGACCCCTCGGCGGAAATCGTCGATCGCGAGCGGCTCGAGCGGGCGATGCGTAATTATCTCGATTCTGAGGGTCTGAAGACGGACTGGGAAGTCGTCGGCTCGGCGCCGATGGAGGCGCTGGTGGCGTCGCTCGCCATGGGCTGCCCTTTTGCGCCGAACGAGAAACAGGCGCTTCTCGAAGCGGCGACGGCCAGCGAGCGCGCCGACTGCCTGATCGCGCTGATGGAGATGGCGGGGGCGGCCGAATCCGGCGGCGAACCGTCCGTACAGTAACTGAGGAGGACCGCGATGAGCGAATCGAAGAGCGAGATCGATCCGAAGCTGCTCGAACTCCTTGTCTGCCCGCAGACGCGGGGACCTCTTGTTTACGACCGCGCCGCCAACGAACTTTTGAGCAAGAAGGCGCGGCTCGCTTATCCGATCCGCGACGGCATTCCGATCATGCTTATCGACGAGGCGCGCGCCCTGACTGACGCTGATGCCGCCAAACTCCCATGACAATCGCGTGAGGCGCGCCCTCGGCCGCATTTGCGGCGCCCGATGACCGCCTTTTCGCCCAGCCGTGTTCCCATGATGCAATCGAAGTTGTCCGCCCGGAGTGAGGCCATGTCCTCTGCACTGATATCGGCGATCATGCTCGCCTGCTTTGGAGGCGCCGGCGCCATTCCCGCGGCGGCGCAAACCCCTGTCGCCGCTCGGACAGTTTTAGCCGAGCCTGCAGCGACACTACCTCCCCGGAACGCCGCCATTCCGGCGCCGAAAGAATCGCCGAAGCCCGTGGTGTTCGCCGGGCTTCCCGATGCGACGGTTGTTGAGCGGGTGCGGGCGGCGATCGAGGCGATCACGACGCTTGAGGCCGATTTTTCCCAAACGGCGCCTTCGGGGGCGATCTCCACAGGCAAATTCTATCTGCGCCGGCCGGGACTTTTGCGTTTCGAGTTTGAGCCGCCCAGTCCGCTTCTGATTGTAGCGACCGGCGGGACGGTGTTCGTCAAGGACGAGGCTCTCGGCACGACCGACTCTTACCCCGTCAGCAAAACACCGTTGAAATATCTCCTGAAAAAGCGGGTCGAACTGAAGGGAGCGAAGGTCGTAAGCGTCGATCGCGGAACCGAAACGGTCGCAGTGACCTTCGCCTCCGACGAGGACGAAACCGATAGCGCGCTGACGGTGGTGATGCGCGCCCCTGACCTCCAGCTTAAGGAATGGATCGTGCGCGACCCGAAAAATGGCGTAACTCAGGTGGCGCTGAGCAATGTCGCGATGGGGAAGGCGCTGGCCAACCGGCTCTTCGCCGCCCCCGAAACCGACTCGGCTTTCCTTAAGGATTAGCGAGGAAGCAGCTTTCCCGTCGTGTCAAGCCGCCACAGGCAAGCTTTTTTTCGCACAGGCTATTGAAATCCTCGGCAATGATGCGTTAATGTGACACTACGCGGACGGCGCTCTTTCGGACCGGCGTTGCCCCCCCGCTAGCAGGTCCGCAGTCGGCCGCGTCGCCGGATTATCCCCTCCCGGCGTAGGCGCAAACAGCGCAGCTTAGCGCCCGATCCGCAAGGATCGGGCGCTTTTTTCGTGAGGGGCGGCGGACGGCGATGGACGAAGGCGAACTGGAGCGTTTGGAGCGTGAATTGCCGGCTCTGACACGGGTCAGGCGCTTTGCGCGGTGCCTCGATGGCATTCCCTGGTTCGCCAATCTCGGTGAACCTTTGACGCCGGGCGGCCATGCTGCGGCGCGGCGCTATCTCGACGGTCTTGGCTTTCCCGACGCCGAGGTCGCCATCCTCGTCGACTGGGTGGAGGCGGCGGGCGCGGCGGAAAGCCTCGACTGGCAAAGTCCCGCCTGGGAGGCGGAGGAGCTCCTGCGGGCGGACCTTTCGGCGCGCGCCCTCGACCTGCTGTCGCAGGAGGCGCTTGAACTCTCAATGACCTTGATCGGCGCACGGATCATCGAGCCCGCCGAGGAAGCGATGGAGCAGGCCGCCGTCATTTTCGACATGGAGGAGGAAGCCGCCAAGCGACTCGCTATCGGCGCGGCGGTGCAGGCGGCGAACCAGGCCGCGCTGGCGCTGATCGCCGCTCATGATCCGTCTTTCTCCGCGGAGGATCATCCGTTTGCGGCCAAATTCAGGCTGTTCGAATTCGGCCGCTGGCCGGTCGGCGTCATCGGGACGTCGTTCAACCTGTTCTGATCAGAGGCTTGCTGACGATGCGCATCGCCGATCAGCGATAACGGGCGCTCATGATGCGGCGGTTCGCCTAAGCCCGTCGCGCGCGGGCGAGCGCGAAGAGCGCGGCGCCAGCGATGAGAAGAATCCCGAGAACGCGCCAGGCGGCGAGAGTCGACTGGGCAACCGCCCAGACGCAGAACACCGCACCAACGATATGGACCGCATTAAAGGCGAGCGCGGCGGCGCCCCGCCGGGGCGGCTCGTTCCGCTTCCTGCGGATGATCGGAAGCGCGGCGAGCGATGCGAGATAGACGAGAAGGCGGGCCAAGGTCGACATGACCGCAAGCTCGACGAAGGTTCCGGTGAGCGCGAGAAGCGCCGCGCCCGCCCCCATCACGAGAATCGAATTTGCGGGCGTCGCGTAGCGTGTATGCACCGCGCCGAACCATGCCGGGAGCGATCCTGCGGCCGCCAGCGCGTAAGTCACGCGCGGGGCGACGATCATGATCGACTGGAGGTTGCCGGCGATCGAGACGAGCGCGGCGAAGAGGATGAGCGCGGCGCCCGGCGCACCCATGAGGGTTTCTCCGAGTGCAAAGAGCGGCGCCTCGGAGGCCGGGGGATGGACCGCCGCATAGCCATACTGCACGAAAGCGTAGATGAGGATGGTTGCAGCGAGCGTGGCGATCAGGGCCCGGGGTATGGTGCGCTGGGCCCCTTGCGTTTCGCCGGCCGGGATAAGGGCGGCCTCAAAGCCGACAAAGGCGTAAAGGACGAGAAGCGCCGCGGGGCCGAGTTCCTCTGCGTCCGGAGCATCGGGCGGTTCTGGCGCGCCGCTCGCCGCGGCGAGCGTGGCGATAAAAAGGAGCGGCGCGATCTTCAGGAGGCTCAGCGCATCGAGCGCGACGACGGCGCGCTTTACGCCGACGACATTAAGCGCAGTGAGGAGGCCGGTTAGTGCAAGGATGATTGCGGCGCGCCCCCAGCCTTCGGCGGCGCCGGGAGCGAGCTTTGCCGCATAATCGGCGAATACGGCGGCATTGGCCGCAAAGGCCGCCATGCGCGCAACGTAATAGGTCGCGCCGACCTCGAACGCCGCGAAAGGTCCGAATGCCTCCCGCGCGTAGGCGACCGGCCCGCCGGTCTCGGGAAAGCGCGCCGCCAGAGAGGCGAGGGGGACGGCGATGAGCAGGACGCCGACGCCGAAAGCCGGAAAGAGCCAGGGGCTCCACGCTCCGAAATCGGCATAGAGCCTTCCCGGCAGCGCGAAGATTCCGGCGCCGACGACGCCGTTCAAGACGATCATGGCGGCGCCCATGGGGCCGATGTCGCGGCGGAGCGTTGATTGGGTCACAAGGCAACCGGAATGGAAGGCGATTATACCCCGCCTACGCCGATTCCCGTCTTTTGCTTCGATTTCAGATTCCCGCGCATAATCGCCCGATGCTCGGCGAACCCCGTTTTTCGAAAACCGGCGCGGCGTTGCGCAATCTGGCGCTCTGGATCTTCGCAATGACCGCCATTCTCGCCTGGCTTCCGTTCATGCGATCGATCCTCGACGGTCCCTCTTATCAGTGGGCGCTCGCCTATTTTGGACTGCAGTTTTCCGGAGCGGGGTTGTCCGGCGATTTCTGGCTTATCGCGGTCCTCGCTGCACTGGCGATCGCCATTCTCTATTTTGGCTTTCGCGATCCGGGGCGGGGCTTTCAGCAGATCTTCGAGATCTGGCTCTTCCTGCACGCAGCGAGCTATCTGTACGAATACGTGCGCGCGCCCGAGGCGTTCATCTTCGAGGGAGAGACGCTCGGCATACGCGTCAATCTCGGATTGTGGGCGTTCGCCATTTACGCCGTCGCGCTTGTCATAGCGCTGGCCGCCTCCCTTCTGGAGCGCGGGCCTGGCCGCCGCCCGCCGCGATTCCGCTGGACGCGGACCAATTCGATCCTCTTCGCACTAGCGCTCGCGCCGCTGCCTTTGCAGTTCTATCTCGTGCGCTTCGAACCCGTGGCGCGCGCCGACGAAATCGGCGTTCTTCTCACGATGGCGCAGTGGGTAGCCCTCGCCTATGCCTTCGCCGCGAACCGGCGGCAGCAGATGTAGAAACTAGAAACTAGAAACTAGAAACTAGAAACTAGAAACGTTGGGGACGCTCGTCCTTTCCGCAATAGCCTGTCGTCAGCGCCGCTCAGTTCACGGCCGGACCCGAGTGGCTAACGAACTCCGCCATCTCGCGATGAAACGCCGCCGGATCGGCGGGTTCGGCGGCGAACGCCGCCTCTATGGATTTCGCCGACTGTTCGCCCGCCGCGCCGCTTTCCGCCTTTGCCGAAACGGAAGCGGTTCCGCCGGCGGCGAAATCGGCGAACATTCGCAAGCGCATTTCGAAATTGAAAAGATCGCTCGCCAAATTGCCCCTGAATTCCCCGAAATCGGCGATGAGATAGCGTCCGACGACGGCGCCGAGACCGCTCTTGTGCACCGCCACGATCATCTGGCTCTTGTTGTAGTCGTTGATCTTCGACAGCGGAATGTCAAAACCCGGCGTGTACTGGGCGTAAAGCGCAAGGCCCTGGCAGGTCGTCGCGCCGCAGACCGTGCCGCCGCCGTAGAAGATCGCGTTTGCGCTCGTGAATGTTATGACGGTGGCGCCGTCCGAAAGCTTCTGCGACTGGGCCTGGAACCCGAGCTCCTGTGCGACTGCGATCATCTCGCTCGTATTGTAGCCGGTGAACACTTGCGCGCCGTTGCTGATTGTCCAGTCCTGGGCCATCGCGGCCGTCCCAAGACAAAGAGCGGCCGCCGCCACGACGATCGATTTTGCTGACATGCTTTAATCCCCTCATGAACGCGCGTGACAGCGCGCTGCGAACATAACGGCGCGCCGGGCGGGCCGGCAATGGCGTTTGTGACCAATCTAGGTCAGCAACTCCTCGATCTGCGCCAGGCGCTCCTTGCCGAAGAATATCTCGTCTCCGACGAAAAAGGTCGGAACGCCGAATGCGCCGCGCGCGACGGCATGTTCCGTATTCCTCGTCAGACGATCCTTGACCGGTTGCTCCTGCGCCGCGGCCATGAGGGCCTTCGCATCGAGGCCTGCCGCATTGAGCGCATCCCCGACGACTGCCGGATCGTCCATTTTGAGGCCCTTCTCCCACATCGCGGCGAGCCCGGCCTCGATCGTGCGCTCCTTCTCGCCGCGCATTTCGGCGGCAACGAGGGTCCGCATGAGATGTAGCGTGTTCACGGGAAAATGCGGGTTGAGGCGAAATGTCCTCAAAGCGTGCCTCTCGATGAAGCGCCGCATCTCGAGCTGGTCGTAGTCGTTGCGGCCCTTGACGTTCGCGTAAGTCATCCACGGGGCCTGGTTGCCGGTGAGTTTGAAGATGCCGCCGAGGAGGCAGGGAATGATGTTGAGGACCGCCCCGGTTCGTTCGAGCATCTGTGGCAACGCGCGATAGGCGAGATACGCGTTGGGACTCGCGAAATCGAAGATGAAGTCAAGCGTCTTCACCATGGCTCCGACCACGGACGAAGATCCATTTCGTGGGTCCAGGCCGAACGCGACTGCTTCCACAGCCACACGTAATTCGCCGCGATGTCGGCGGGCTTCAAAATCTCGTCGCGGGCGAGCCGGGCCTCGTAATCGGCGATATTGGCGCGAATGAATTCCCCCGCGATTGCGCCGTCGATGACGACATGGGCGACATGGATTCCCTTCGGCCCGAGCTCACGCGCCATGGATTGCGCGAGAGCGCGAAGCGCGTGTTTGCCGCCGGCGAAGGCCGAAAACCCTTCGCGGCCGCGCACCGACGCCGTCGCGCCGGTGAAAAGGATGGTCCCCTTGCCGCGCGGGGCCATGACGCGCGCCGCCTCTCGCCCGGCGAGGAAGCCCGCATAAGCCGCCATTTCCCACGCCTTGCGGTAGACCTGCGCCGTCGTCTCGACGACGCCGAAGCGGACATTGGCGCCGATGTTGAAGACGAGGACCTCGAGCGGCCCGATTTCCTTTTCGACCCGGTCGACCAGCGCGATCATGTCGGCTTCTTCGCGCGCATCGACGCCGAAGGCGGTCGCCTTGCCGCCAGATCGATTGATCTCATCGGCCAGCCGCTCGACTTCGGCGAGATGACGCGGACGGCGGGTGAGACAGGCTGCGAGACCTTCCTTCGCAAATGCGCGCGCCAGTGCGGCGCCAAGGCCGTCGCCGGCGCCGACGATGAGTGCGGACGCGCGCATCAGGCGCGCGCGCGTTTTTTCCGGCGCTTCGGCGAGGCGCCGGCTTTCACGTCGATCATGGTCTTAAAGCCCCCCCAGAACATCCGCATGCCGTCGAAGGGCAGTTTCTTCGGATCCATCGAAGCCTGGAGGCGCTTGTCCGACATCACCTTTTTCAGCACGTCATCGCGATGTTTGCGCGATCTGTAGACGATGAAGGAGAACCACGCAGACTCCCCCGCCTTCAGCTTCACCGCCTGCGGAAAGGAGGTGACTTTCCCGGACTTAACGTCATCGCCCATGCATTCGACATAATGGAGCGCGCCGTGGGCGATCCACACTTTCGCAGCAAGGCGCGCCATCTTCTTGTAGGCGGCGACATTTTTGTCAGGGATCGGAAGCACGAAGCCGTCGACATAGGTCATGGATGCTCCTTGGTTGAGACTTGCGAGCAGCGAATAGCGAACAGCTTTCGAAAATGGAATTGCGTTTGGTCCGGATCGTCCGCCCGGCTCCAGCTTGCTACTCGCTGACCGCTCCTTCCACCGCCGGGCCGTTGAATTCCGCCTCGATCGCAAACGACACCGTGTCGCCGACGCCCATGGTCGAGCCCTCTGGGGGTAGGCCGGCGACTAAGCCAAAGGCTGACCGGCTCAATGATCCTGATGCGGAGAAGCCAATGCGGGCGTTGGGATCGTAGGGCGGAAATCCCTTGTAGCCGCCATTGTAGCGCGCCTCGATATCGACTGGCAGGGTGACGCCGTGAAGCGCGAAATCGCCGGCGATTTTTGCGGTTTGGGGGCCGGTCAGTTCGACCGCCGTCGATTTGAACGTCATCTCGGGAAATTGCGAAGCGTCGAGCCAGCCCTGGCCCAGAAGCTCCGCGACGAAGCCTTCGGGCGGGGAGGGGACGTCGAGCGATGAGGGATCGATCGTCGCCGTCACGCTCATCGCCTCAGCGTTCTTGGGGTCGAATTCGAGCGTCGCATCGAAGCGTTTGAATTCTCCGGTGTAGTTCGAGAAGCCGACGTGATCGACAGTGAAGACGAGGCTCGCATGCGCCTTGTCGAGCCGGTAGGTCCCGGCCGGCGCTTCGGTCGCGACGGGGACGATTGCGGCGGGCGCCGCAGCCCTGCCCGCCTCGCTCTGCTCCTTAGACGGAGTTTTTGAACAGGCGGCGAGCAGGAGGAATGCGCCGATCGTCAAGCGATGACTCATGCGAATCTCCGATGGCCGCACACAACCTGCGCATCCGGCGAAGGCTGGGACCCAGAAACGCTGTAACGAATTTCAGCGGAAGTCTGGGCCCCGGCCTGCGCCGGGGTGAGCGGGGTTTTGCATGCGGAATTCGAATTCGCAACAACCGGGGCCGACTAGATCTGAAACAGCTGGATCCATTTGCGGCAGGTGTCGTCGAGCATAGCGGTCGAGGGACCAGAGTGTCCTGTTGCCCCTGACGCCTGATCCGAGTCTGAGACCTGATACCTGATCACTGATGCCTGATTCCGCATTTCCCGTCCTCCGCCGCTCGCCCCGCTTGTGCAAGCGCGGCATGCGCCTCGGCGGGGCGGTCGGTCGCTATGAGGTCGGCCCCCATGGCGGCGATCTCTGCGTAGCGCCCGTCCGCGCCGGAGGCGGCGATCTCGCGATCGATCGACTCCGGCCAGCCGAGCGTGCCGAACATAACCTCGACATCGCGGTCGTCCAAAAGTTCGAAGAGGCGGAGGTCCGGGGCCTTGGTTCCGGTGAAGCCGACGATATGGTCGGCGGGAATTCCGGCGGCGACCGCGGCGTTCATTTCCGACTGCGATCCGACATTCAATGAAATCATCGCCTCGGGAATAAGGCGGCTGAGCTTTTTCGCCTGCCCGAGCGTATAGGCGATGAGCAGAATACGATGCTCCGCCTTCTGACGGCGGATCTCGGCGATCGCCGCCTCGTATTTGGTCGATGGTTTGAGGTCGATCGCGAGAATGGTGCGGCGTTCGGCCCACCTGAGAGCCTCGTCGAAGCGCGTCGGCGCGAAGTCCGTCGCGCGTCCCGCGGCGTCCTTCAACCTGAGCTTCGAGATGTCCGCCCATGAAAGCGCATTTGCGGCGCCTGCGCCCGTGGTTGTTCGCTCCAGGGTGTCGTCATGCATCAGGTAAAGGACGCCATCGGCCGATGTCTGCACGTCGATCTCGAGAATCGCCGGCGCCGCGGCCATCGTCGTTTCGAAGGTCGCGAGCGCATTTTCCGGGAAGCCGTCTCGCGGTCCGCCGCGGTGAGCGTCGACCAGCGCCGCGCCTTCCTGTTCCAAGCACTCGAAAAAGGCGTTGAGATCGCCGCCGGCATCGATCGACCAGCCGGCCCGGGACTCGCGTCGGGTCTGTGGCGTCGGATCGGAACTCGGCGCGCAGGCGGCGAGTTCGAGGGCGACGAGGACGACTAGAAACATCCTGAGCGGGAGGTTCATTGGAGGCGTTGGCGCATGGGCAAGGGAACCATCGCAGGAGTTCCGCGTCCGCGCCAGCGCATGAATTCCCCGTCATGTCGCGCCGGTGATCAGGGCAACGCTTGCGCGCGCAAGGATTTGTGCGGCATGTTTCATTCCGTAACCGTAGCCTGTTCTGGGGGAGTTATGATTCTGCGATCCGGCCTTGCGGCGCTGGCGTCCGCCGTTCTGTGCGCGACGCCCGCCGCGGCGAGCTTCATCGTCAGCTTCGACTATTCGGGATCGGCGACGGTCGGCGGCGTCACCTCCAATTTGACGACGACGACCGATGTCAACAACGCAACACGGTACTTCTCGACGCCCACCCCCGAAGGCGGGCTTATTCGCGACCGCGCTTCGCTGATCAATTTCGCTGACACGTCGCCCTTCGTGTTCGCCGCGGGCGCTGCGACGCAAGGAACGGCGAACGGCGATGCGACTTTGACGGTCAAGGTCGACATCACCAACGACACCGGGGCTGCGACCGAATTCGTCTGGTCCGGGCTCATCTTCGCCGGCGGCGTCGGCTTCGCCATGCCGCAGCTTTTCAACGGCTCGGGCTGCACGCAGGCGGCGATCGAATCCTGCGACGCCTATACTTCGACGCCCTTCACCGTCGGTTCGGCGGAGCTCGCATCGATGAGCTTCGCCGCCGCGCTCGCCGGCGTCGAGCTGTTCTCCGGCGCGATGTCGGTTGTCGATACCGGCCCCTCGTCTGTCTTCAGCGGCATCGCGCTCAACAATTTCGGCGCCGCCGCCGGCAATGCCAACTTCCTCGAATGGGATGCGACGAATTTCTCGAGAAGCCTCGGCGTCTTCGCCGCCGGCGAGACCAAAACGCTTGAGTTCAAGGTGATCGTCTCGGCGATCACCGTGCGCGGCTTCTGCACCTCGCAGACCGACGCCGACTGCCTTCTCGCCATGGCCGGCTTCGGTGACCCCCCGGGCGGCGACGACGGCGGGGTGATTCAGAACGGCGGCGGCTCCGACCGTTCGGTTGCGTTTTCCTTCATCGGACCGGTTTCAGATGTTCCGATTCCGCCGGCCGCCCTGCTTTTTGGTCCGGCCGCCCTGTGGTTTGCAGCACGCAAAGTCCGGCGCAACAAGCAGCCGGAATAGCAAAAGTTCGCGCGGAATTACCCTGCGATCTTCGCACAGTGGCCCGTCATTTCGGCCAGGTAAGCATCGCCCGGTTTGAGGTTCGCAGCGAGAATCGTGAGGCCATCCGTACACAGAGCCCGCGCCTCCGCGGCCCTTCCCGCCTCGGAAAGGACCATGGCTCGGTAGACCTTGATGTCGCCATGGTTGAAGTCGCCCGACGGAAAACTTGCATCGTAGATCGTCTGCGCTTCATCGAGGCTTAGAAGGGCCCTGTCGGGTGCGCCCGCTTTCGCCTGCGCCAGCGCGAGGTAGAGGAGCCGAAAGCCGACGCGTTCGTTGGTCGGCCCGTAAGTTGTTCGCGTGCTGGCGACCGAATTCGAATGCGCCTCGACCGCGCCGGCGAAATCGCCTTTCGCCTCGCGGATCCGGCCGAGCAGCAGTGCGGCGGTCGAAATCAGCGGATGATTCGGTTCGAGCGCCCGCTGGTAGAGAGCGAGCGCATCGGCCATCCTGCTGTCCGCGGCGTCGAGCTGACCTGCTTTGAACAGCATGTAAGCGAGGTTGTGAACGGCGACAGCCGTTTCAACATGCTCAGGCCCGAAGAGCGCCGTCTGCAGAGTGATGGCGGCTTCGAGCTCCACCTTCGCCTCGTCAAATCTTTTGGCCCTCGCAAGGACGACGCCACGGGAAGACAAGGCTCGCGCCAACAGAACGCGTGCGCCCTCGCCCGCTCTTGAGAAATGCGCTTTCGCCGCGGCAAACTGGTCTATCGCCTCCGCTTCTTTGACCCGTTGGAGTGAGACCTCCGCCCGACGCTCGGCGAGCCGTCCGCGCCACAGCTCAAGAGTTTGGGGCGTTGGTTTTTCGGCCGCTGTTGCAGCCGCGATCAGGGTCTCGACTTCGGCCAGCAAGGTCTCGGACTGATCAAGCTTCATCGATTTCGTCAGCACGTCGGCGAGGCGCAGCTCTGCTTCGATGCGGTCTTCGATGCGCCCGCCGGGCTTGGCGATGGCGGCTTCGAGCGTCGTCTTTGCCAGTTCGATCTCACCGAGGTTTGCATAGACGTCACCCATCACGCCCAGGAGTTTCGCCTGCACGATCGGCTTCTCCGCGAAGGTCTTGTCGATGTCTTTCAAGCCGCGTTCGAGAACCGTCAGCGCCGTAATGTCTTTTGCCTTTTCCGTGGCGGGATTGGCGATGCGGAAAATGCCGACGAGATAGTCGAGCGCGGCGTTCGCCGTATCGCGTTCCTCAGCCGCGATCGCGCGCTGGCGATCGGCTTCGATGCGCTGGAAATTGGCGAAAAACGCGAGCCCGGTCATTGCCAGCGCAACCGCGCCGGCGACGGACGCGGCGATCCGAAGACGATCTGCGCGCCGTCTTTCGTCGCGGCGGACGAGATCGTCCATGCCGACGCCGAGCATGCCGGCTGCGAGTTTCAGGAACGCCGCGCGCCGTCCGTCGCCCTCTTTGCGGAAATCCGCAGCGATCGGCTCCAACGGCGCCGCCCCGCCCGACGGCGCGACGAGCGCCGGCGGAAAACAGCCCTCCTTGCCGGGTCCCGCCGCCGCGGCCGGGTCTCCTGCGACGATCACGGCGAATACCCGCTCGTCGCCATGCATGCGGCGAAAGGTGCGGATCTCCTCGTTCACCCATTGCGACTGCGCCGAAGCCGGCGAGCACATGACAATCAGGAATTCGGAGTTTTGCAGCGCATCGGTCAGCGCCGAGCCGAGCGCCGAGGACGTCGCCAGTTCGTCGCGGTCGCGGAAGACCGGTTTGAGCCGCGCCGCGACCGCGCCGCGCGCGCCGGTGGTTCCGATCAGCGCCTTGGGCGTTGCGAAGGTCTCGATCCGGCGGTGCAGCCATTCGACCGCGCGCCGGTCGGCATGCGAATAGGAGATGAAGGCCTTATAGCGGTGGGGCATCGACGCCGTTCCCGCGGCTACATAAGCAGGCGGGCGGCGTCATGGAAATGGCGGGTCGCCGGTCGACAACGCGTTAGGCAAGGCCGGCCGACGCAATCGCAACGGCTCGATGCCTGCGCTAGGGTTGGCTCTGCAGCCCCGGGGGGACCCATGAGCGAACCCAAAATTGAGCTCCGCAAGCTCTTCGTCGATCGGCGCTGGCTGATGTTCGAGAGCAAGAAGGGGAGCGGCGTCCTTTTTTCCGTGCGGTTCCTGTTCGACGATCCGCCGCAGGGCGCGCGCGCCAATGAGGTGAAGGTGCAGTTCGACGGCGTGACGCAGGAGCTGCAGGTCGGCGAAGCGATCGTGCGCAAAGCCTACAACAAGATCTGGATCGATCCGGCGACCGGCAACGCCCTCGTCGATATCGAGATCATTCCGCTCGCGAAGGGCGATTGAAGCTACGCCGTATTACGGATTTGAGCCTGACGCGCTTCGCAGGCGCGGTCCGATGAAGAGCTGCTCGCCCTTGAAGTCCATGGCGAAGCTGCGGTCGTGGAACAGGTCGGCGCCGAGCAGGCCATAGGCTTCGCCCTGGACGCCAAGTTCTTCGAAGATCGGCGCGTCATAGGCGAAGAAGATCTTGTCATACCAGGACGTGCGGCCCACGCGGAATCGCTTGATCCGCGCGGGGCGCGCGCGGTTCGTCTCATCGAGGGCGTCGACGATGCGCGTTCCGGTCTGGCTGGCTCGCGGATTGAACGCGACGCCCGCCTCGCCGGCGCGCGCGATCCGCCCCAAGGCCTGTCGGTTGATGATCGTGCCGGTCGCGCCGAGATCGACGATGAAGCGCATGAGCCGCGAATTGGCGTAACCCTCGACGGTGTAGAGCGCGCCCCAAGCGAGATTGTACGGCCGGCGGCGGAAGTCGGTGGCTTTCCAGCCCTTGGCCGCGATCTCCAGCTGCTCGCGGCTTTCATAAAGCCGCAGCTCCAGGCGCTCACGGTCGAAGATGATGAAATAGCGCGCAAGGAAGTCGAGGCCGAGAACTCCGTACGGCGATCGTCCGCCGACTTCCCATTTGTTGAGGATGACTGTGACGACCTCATCGAGGCGGGCCGGCCCCACTTCGAGGCGGGCGATCCTGTAGGTCGGAAACTTGCCGATTGAAGCAAGGCCCAGGACCGTCTGCGGCGGACCGCCGGTCGGCGGGAAAGCGAGGGCGACGTGGAGATTGCTGAAAACAAGCGTCTGCGTCGCCCCGGTATCGATAATGAAGTCGTAGGGCCCCTCTCCATTCACTTTGACCGGGACCGTGTACCAGCCGCCATAATCGATGCTCAGCGGAACCGTAGCGACGGGCTCGACCGCGCGCGCAAGCGCCGGCGCAAGGAGGAGCAGGAGAAAGAACCCGATAATCCGCAACAGTCGCCCCTCGCCTGATGGTCGCCAAGAGTAGCGGCGTGAGGCCGGTTGAACGAGTCCGCCGGGCGCACGCGCCCCGTCACTTTGGCGCGATAGCGGCCTTGCGCACCATGATTCTTCGGCTATAAGCGCCCGTTCCGGCCGCCGGGCCCCAATTGGGATCATGGCATGCCTTGGCGGCCGTTCATGCATGCGCCCTGTCCTCCGGATGAGGGCGCTCCCTCAAGGATACGCAAAATGCCCAAACTGAAGACCAAATCGGGCGCGAAAAAGCGCTTCAAGATGACCGGCACCGGCAAGGTGAAGGCCGGGGTCGCCGGCAAGCGCCACCGCCTCATCAGCCATAACGGCAAATACATCCGCCAGAACCGCGGCACCGTCGTTCTTTCCGATTCCGACGCCGGGATCGTGAAGAAATACATGCCCTACAACCGGTAGGAGGCGGGAATGGCGCGCGTCAAACGCGGGGTCACCTCCCGCGCCAAGCACAAGAAAGTTTTCAAGGCGGCCAAGGGCTATTTCGGCCGGCGCAAGAATACGATCCGGACGGGGCGCCAGGCGGTCGAAAAAGCCGGGCAATACGCCTATCGCGACCGCAAGGCGCGCAAGCGCAATTTCCGCCGGCTGTGGATCACCCGCATCAACGCCGGCGCCCGCGAACTGGGCCTGACTTATGGCCGGTTCGTCGAGGGCTTGTCCAAGGCCGGCATCGCCGTCGACCGCAAGGTCCTCGCTGATCTCGCGGTCAAGGAGCCCGAGTCGTTCAAGGCCCTTGCCGAAAAGGCGAAAGCGGCGCTGCCGTAATCGGCATCCGTAGAGCGGATGCAAGCCGCCGCGGTACGCGCCGAGTGAAGGCGGATTTCATCCGCCCTACTCATTTGCTGCTTTCGGAAGCCGCAAAAGCATTCGATAGGACCGAATAGACCCGTGAGCAAACAGCTGGATACGCTCGAACGCGATCTGATCGGCAAGATCGAAAGCGCCTCGAGCGAAGCGGCGCTCGAAGACGTGCGCGTTGCGGCGCTCGGCAAGAAGGGCGCGATTTCGGAGCTGTTGAAATCGCTAGGGCAAATGGGCTCCGAGGAGCGCAAGACCAGGGGCGCCGAGATCAATGGGCTCAAGGACCGGGTGACCGCGGCGATCGAGGCAAGGAAAAAGCAGCTCGAGGACGCGGCGCTGGATGAGAGGCTCGCGACCGAAAAAGTCGACGTGACGTTGCCGGTGAGGCCCGAGCCCAAGGGCCGCATTCATCCGATCAGCCAGGTCACCGAGGAAGTCATCGCGATCTTCGCCGCCATGGGCTTCGATGTCGCCGAAGGCCCCGACATCGAGGACGATTTCCACAATTTTACTGCGCTCAATTTCCCGCCCGACCATCCGGCGCGCGACATCCACGACACCTTCTTCTTTCATCCGAAGGCGGACGGCTCGCGGATGCTCTTAAGGACGCATACGTCGCCGGTGCAAGTCCGCACCATGATGACGAAGAAACCGCCGATCCGCATCGTCATCCCGGGACGCACCTTCCGCACCGATTACGACCAGACCCACACCCCGATGTTCCACCAGGTCGAGGGCCTCGTCGTCGACCGCGAGACCCATATGGGGCATCTGAAAGGCACGCTCGAAACGTTCGCCAAGACTTTTTTCGAGGTCGATACAGTCAGGACGCGCTTCCGGCCGCATTTCTTCCCATTCACGGAGCCTTCGGCCGAAATGGATATCGGCTATGAACGCATCGGCGACGAAATCCGCATCGGAACAGGTGAAGAATGGATGGAGATTCTGGGTTGCGGCATGGTCCATCCCAATGTGCTGAAAAATTGCGGGCTCGACCCCGACGAATTCCAGGGCTTCGCCTTCGGCATGGGGATCGACCGCCTCGCCATGCTGAAATACGGCATCCCGGATTTGCGCGACTTCTTCTCGGCAGACGCGCGCTGGATCGAGCATTACGGCTTCGACCCCCTCGACCAACCGAACCTGGCGACCGGTCTCAGTCGCTGACCTTGGAGAGTGCAGAATGAAGACGGCCTTGCCCCTGCTCATCATCGCTTCGGCGACGCTCGGTCTTGGCGCCTGCGGCAAGAAGACCGAAGCGCCCGCCGCAGATGCGGCGCCGGCCGCTTCGCCGTCGGCCGCCGATGACCCTGCCGCGCAACCGATCGAGGGCGAGGCGGATTCCGCATGGGTGGAAATGATGGGAACCTGGGCGCAAACCGACGCCTGCGGAGATTATACGCGGGAATGGCGGCTCGAAGCCGAATCCTTCAGCCTCCATGAAATGCATTGCGCCATCTCGAGACTCGAACTCCTGGCGAACGGTGTGCGTGCGCTTGCTCAGTGTACGGTCGAAGGCGACAATGACGGCGTCGAAGACGCCTATAAGTTCGTTCGCCAGGGCGATTTTTCGTTGACCGTCATCCAGGAGGCGAACGGCGCCGAGACGACCGGCCTCTTCCCCTGCGAAGGCGAAGAAACCGCGCTTTAGACGCGAGGTCGCAACCGAGCGGCGCTTGGCTCGCCCGTCAGGAAGTCGGGGCTTTCATCTTGCGCGCCAAGATCCGCCGCAGGAGCCAAGCCGGCTTCCCGCCCGCTCTGTGATTCTTTGGCTTCGTCCGCTACAGCCGATAGCTGAATCCGAGGCGCAGGAAGTTCACCTCGAAATCGTTCTCAAAATTCTCGCCATAGGCGGGAGACGTAAACGTGCTGCCGGGATTATAGACGGTGGCGAAATCGAATTTGTCGAAATTGGTGTGAATGAACAGGAAATGCGCCGACCAATGATCGCGGAGCGGAACTTCCGCGCCGATTCCTTCCACCCACCCATGCGTCGATTTGTCGATCGAGCCGGTCTTGCTGTATCCCCCGCTCGACAGGACCGAGGCGGAGGCGTCGACATTGAAGAAAGCGTAGCCGCCCGTCGCATAGATGAGGATCGGTCCGAAATCATAGCCGAGCTTCAAACGCGCGGCGATCTGGTGGTCGACTTCGACGCGGTTCGAGAACGCGTAGCTCGGCCCGAATCCGGAAGGAAGCGACGCCGTCGCGCGCTCGTCTTCCATGCCGAGTCGCGTGTATTCGCCTTCGATGCCGGCGACGATACCCGAGCCGAGTTCGTGGTCGTAACCGCCGTGGACGCCGTAGATCACGCCTTCCGGCTCCTGGTCGGCGGTCCAGTTCGCCGAGACAAAGTTTCGAAGGCCCGCCGGCTCGGCGGACCACTGTCCGCTCAACAGCGCCTCCTGGTCGGCCTCACCGAAGCCGTAGCCGGCGTGAAGGCCGACATAAAAGCCCGACCAATCCGCAGCGGCGGCAGGCGCGGCGACGCAAGCGGCGACGGCCGCGATTACGGTTCTCAGCATGCGTGAAGTCTCCTCCCGCCCCGCGCCCCCCACCCCGGTCGACGCGCAGCCAAGCCTATCGCCCGGCGCCGGGAGGCGCAATGCGGGGGCGCTGCAACCGGCGACGCGCGGCTGCGCGCGCCCGCAGGCGCCTGTTATAATTCGGATAAGGAGGCTTTATGTCCAAGCGCGCCATACTGGTCGCTGGTTGCGGCGGCCGCATGGGCCGCGCCCTATTGCGCGAAATCATCCGGGCGCCGGGCGTCGATCTCGCCGGCGGCTTCGATCGGCCGGAGCATCCGGCGATCGGAACCGATCTCGGCGCGCTCGCAGGCCTTGAGCGGACGGGCCTGCAGGCGGAGACCTCATTCGATGCGGCGCTCAAACACGCCGCCGCGGTCATTGACTTCACCGCGCCGGAAGCGAGCCTAGGCATTGCCCGCGCCGCCGCCGACGCACGCGTCGCGCTCATCCTCGGAACGACCGGGTTTTCCCCCGACGAAGAGCGCGAAATCGACTTGCTGGCGAAGAAGATTCCAATCGTCCGTTCCGGGAATTTCTCGCTCGGCGTCAATCTCCTCGCCGCTCTGGTCGAAGAGGCGGCGCGGCGCCTCTCCGACGACTACGACATCGAGATCCTTGAGACGCATCATCGCGACAAGGTCGATGCGCCTTCCGGGACCGCGCTCATGCTCGGCCGCGCCGCCGCTGCGGGCCGCGGCGTCGCGCTCGAAGCGCGCTCGGTGCGAACGCGCGACGGTCGGACCGGTCCGCGTAAAGCGGGCGACATCGGGTTTGCCGTGCTGCGCGGAGGCGGCGTCGTCGGCGAACACCAGGTCATGTTCGCAGCCGCCGACGAACTTCTGACTCTTTCCCACACCGCGCTTGACCGGGCTCTGTTCGCCAAGGGCGCGGTCGCCGCGGCGCGCTACGCCATCGGCCGCAAACCCGGGCGTTATTCGATGCGCGACGTTTTGGGATTAACCGGAACCAGGGAGCAGGGATGATCGCTTCGCAGTCGCCGTCATTTGGCGCCGACAAATTCTATGCCTAACTGATCCCTAATCTCCGATCCGTAATCCCCGTGATCCCCGGCCCCGATCCTTAACCGTGCAATGTCAAGGTTCCGGCGTTCTCGGAAGGGGAGTCCATGCGCGCCGAACTGGCCGGAGCCGTTGTCCTCATCGTTGCCTGCGTGGCCGCCGTTCGTCACTTCGACGGGCGCGAGCCGGCGCAGGCCGCTGATGAAACCGCGCCGGCGGCGTTTGAAGCCGCCCCCGCGGCGGTCGTCACGACCTCGCCATATCGCGCCGGTTGGGGCGAAGTGGTGCGCATTTCCGCCGCCCGCGACCACCAATACTACGTCACGGCGGCGGTTAACGACGCGCCGGCGTCTTTCCTGGTCGACACCGGCGCAAGTTATGTTGCGCTTCGCGACGCCGATGCGCGGCGCGCCGGCGTCTACACCGCCTGGACCGATTTCGACCAGCCGGTCCGGACCGCAAACGGCGAAACCAAGGCCGCTCTCGTCGACCTCAAAGTGATCGAGATCGACGGCATCAAGATCGAAAACGTGCGAGCCTTCATCCTTCCCGACGATCAGCTAAGCGTGAATCTCCTCGGCATGAGCTTCCTGTCGAAGCTCGAGAGCGTCGAGGCCAAGGGCGGAGAACTCGTGCTGCGGGGATAGCGTGTAGCGGCTAACGCCTATCCCCAGATCAGGCTCGCCTGATACAGCGCGAGCGCCACGACGATAATCCCGACGATTCCCGCCAGCAGCCGCGGCGGCATGATCTTGACGACATAACCGGCGATCGGAGCAGCGAGGAGCCCGCCGACGATGAGGCCGGCGATCGCTCCGAGATGGGAGATTGCGTCGCCGGATTCGCTCCAGCTCCCGCTGAAAAACGCCACGACGAATGTCGACGTGATGGCGCAGGTGACAAGAAATTCCGCTGCGTTGACGGTGCCGATGACATAGCGCGGATTGCCGCCGGCCCCGATCAGGCTGCTGGTCACGACCGGTCCCCAGCCGCCGCCTCCGACCGCATCGACGAATCCGCCAACCGCCCCGAGCGGCATGATGTATCGCCCTTTTAGTCCGTGCGTGCCGGGGTAAAGCAGCGCCTTGTAAAGGATGACGAGGCCCATCAACGCGAGATAGGCGACGATCCAGGGGCGGAGCAGATCGCCGTCGACCGAAGTGAGCACATAGGCCCCAAGCACGCCGCCGACCACGCCGGCGGGCGCGATCCGCCAGAACAGCGACGGCTGCACATTCTTGTGAAACGCGTGCGACGCGCCTGACGCGCAGGTGGTGAAGACTTCGGCGGCGTGCACGCTGGCCGAGGCGACCGACGGAGGCACGCCGAAGGCCAGCAGCACGGTCGACGAAACGACGCCATAAGCCATGCCGAGCGCGCCGTCGACGATCTGCGCCAAGAAACCGACCGCCGTGAATATCAGGAATTCCGTAAACACGCCTGGCCCTTGCCGCAGCCGAAGGCAGAAAGCATGCGCGGACAGAAATTGTTCCGCAAGGACGCGTAGCGGCGTCAAAGATGAGAAAATGCTTATTCCCGCATCAGCGGCGGCAGGCTCCCGACATCGCCGCCGGCATGACGCATGAAAAACGTCCGAAGCGGATCGACAGCGTTCACAGCGCCCATGCCGATATCGCGCAACAGGCGCAGCGGCGCGAAATCATTCGAGAACAGACGATTAAGCGCGTCAGTGCCGAAGGCGAGCGCGGCGGAGTCGAAACGCCGCCAGCGTTCGTAATCTTTCAGGGCGGCCATTCCGCCGAGATCGACTCCAAGGGATGCGCTTTCGCGCAAGACCTCGGCGAGCGCTGCGATGTCCTTGACGCCGAGGTTGAACCCCTGGCCGGCGATCGGGTGGATGGCGCGGGCGGCGTCGCCGATGAGCGCAAGCCTCGGCGCGACAAACCGCTGCGCGAAATGGAACGAGAGGGGATAAGACCAGCGCGGCCCGGCAAGGCGCGTTTCGCCCAAGAATTCGCCGAATCGGTCGGCGATCGCCCGCCCGCCGCCGGTGTCATCGAGCGCCAGGAACGCCGGCGCGGCGGCGGCGCGTTCGGTCCATACCAGCGATGAGCGGTTTTGCGTCATTGGCAGGATGGCGAACGGTCCGGACGGCAGAAAGTACTCGTGCGCGACGCCATTGTGAGGCCGCTCGTGGGAAACCGTGGCGACGATGCCGGTTTGCGGATAAGACCAATGGCTGGTCTTGATCGCCGCCCGGCGGCGGAGCGGCGACTCCTTGCCGTCGGCGCCGACGATGAGCGGCGCGCTGAGCTTGCGCCCACCTGCAAGTTCAGCCGTGGCGCCGCCGGAGCGAATATCGACCCCGCGGGCCTCGGCAGGCGCCAGGAGATCAATACGGTCCGTTCGCTCGATCGCATCGAAGATTGCGTTGCGCAGGAGGCGGTTCTCGACGATGTAGCCCAGCGCCGTTTCGCCATTGAGCCGCCGGCTGTCGAAATGAAGGTGATGGCGCGACGCCGCGCCGCTGGGCCCACGCGCCCGACCATCCGTAACCAGAATATCACGGATTGGTTCGGCCTCGTGCGCGAGCGCATCCCACAGCCCGAGGCGCCGGAAAACGCGCGCCGAAGCGTAAGCCAGCGCCGTCGTGCGTCCGTCAAACCGTAGGCCGCGCATTCGCTGCGGATCGGCTGCATCGATGACGGCGACAGAGAGCTGGTGATGGGCCAGCGCCAATGCGCACAACCCGCCTGATAACCCGCCGCCGACAATGATCGCGTCGTAAGAGCGCCGGTCCATCGACGGACCGTGACGGCGCGTCCGGTCCAGGTAAAGGCACGGCGGCTGCGGCGAACCGCCCTCCCATCGCAAAGGGGTGGACAGAGGCGGCGCGAAGCGGCTTATGAGCGCCCATGCTCTTCCAAATTCTGCGGGTCGCACGCCGCGCGACGCCGGCCGTGTTGGGACTTCTCAGCTTCGCTTGCGTCGCCGCAGCCGGCGCCCAGGAGCCCGGCGCCGAACTCCAGCCCGCGACGGAGACGTCGCGATACGTTTTTGATTCGACCCTCCTGATCGTCAGCGCTTTTGCTGTGATGGCGATGTCCATGGGCCTTGCCTTGCGCGAAGCAGGTCTTGCCCGAATGGAGCAGCCGCTCGTTCCTCTCAAATGTCTCGCTGTCGCCGCAGTGGCTGCTGCGATGACTTGGCTCTGCGGAAGCGGACTGGCGAGCGGAGTCGAACCGGGGGGATTCCTCGGCGATTTTGTCTGGTGGACGGCTGGGGACGAGGCCCCCGGGGGCGGTCGCGCGCCCGGCGCGATCTTCCTGCTTCAGGCGGCGCTTGCGGCCGCCGGCGCCATGATCGTGTCCGGGGCGGTCGCCGAACGCATGAAGATGTGGCCCTTCATGGTGTTCGCGGGCGTATTCGCGGGCCTCATTTATCCGGTGGCGTCAAGCTGGGCATGGGGCGGCGGGGTTCTCCAGCAGCGGGGATTCGTCGACTACGCCGGCGCGACGATCCTGCATTCGGCGGCCGGTTGGGCCGCTCTGTCCGGAGCGCTCCTCATCGGGCCCCGTTATCTTCGACAGGACTCCGCGCGGTTCGATGCAGCGCGGCCGATCGATCCAGGTCTTGCGGCTTGCGGCGCGGTTCTGATCTGGTTCGGCGTTTACGGCGCCGTCGCGGGCGCGAGCGCCGGCCTCGCCTCGGTTGCGGCCGCGACTGCAATCGCCGCGGCGCTCGTCAACGCCGCGTTGGCGGCGTCGGCGGGCGTGCTCGCCGCCATGATCATGACGCAGATCGTTTATCGGCGAATTGACGCGGCTGCGACCATCAACGGCGCCGTAGGCGCATTGGCGGCGATTTCGGCCGAGCCTTTTGCTCCGGCGCTTTGGCAGGCCGCCGTCATCGGCGCCTTTTCAGGCGCAATCGTCACAGTCGGCGCGCCCCTCCTCGCCCGAGCGCGCATCGACGACGTCGCCGGCGCGATTCCGGCGCATCTGTTCTGCGGCGTCTGGGGCACGTTGATCGTTCCGTGGACGAAAGAAAGCGCCTCTTATGTGGAACAGATTATCGGCATCGCCATGATCGGCGGATTCTCATCGGTGATGGCGTTCCTCGCCTGGACGCTGCTCAAATACACAGTCGGATTGCGCTTGGCCGCGCAAACCGAATTCCGGGAACACGGATCGGCTTCCTCCCCTCCGCCTTTTCCTGGCGGGAAGGTTAATCCGCGTTAACCCTTTTGGCTGACGCGCATGCGATGATCGCCGTCGCGCAACCTCAACCAGCCGATGAAGAAGCAGTCTTTGCCCGCAAAAACCGGCGCTTTGCGAGGCGGCCGTGCGCGGGCGCTTGCGCGCGCCGCACTCATGAAGTTCGGCGGGGCGGCGATGCTGTTCCTCGCGCTTTGGGTCGCGGCGGCGCTGGCCAGCTTCTCGATCAGCGATCCAAGCTTCAACACCGCAACTGCGCGGGTTTCTGAGAATTGGGCGGGGTCCGCAGGCGCTTACGCCTCTGATCTGTTGCTGCAGCTCTTCGGCGGCGCGGCGATCCTGATCCCCGCGCCGCTGGCCGTCTGGGGCGCAATCGCCGTCTTGAGGGGCGCGCCCAACGAAACTCCGGTCGAATTCTGGATCCGCTCCGGCCTTTTTCCGCTTGCGATCATTGCGGCCTGCGGATTCGCCGCCGGTCTGCCGCGGCCGGCGAGCTGGCCGTTCGCAGTCGGAATGGGCGGCTTGTTCGGCGACGCTTTGCAGGATGCTGCGCTTGGCTTTCTCTCCGGGTTCAGCGCTTTGTGGCTGGCGCCGGCTCTTGCAGTAGTAGCGCTCCTCGGCGCGCTTTCCGCGTATGCTATCGTCTGCGGACTGACCATCAGGCGCGCCGAAGACGCCTACATCGAGCTTGACTATTATGTCCGCCTCTCCGTGGCGCGGCTTGAGGCGTTCCGCGCCCGACTCGAGGCGAAAGAAGACGCGGCGAGCCTTGAGGGCGACCTGCATCGGGATGAGGAGCGAGTCCGCTCCGACGCCGGAGAGCCTCCGCTTGTCGCGCCGGCGCGCAATCGTCGCATCATACGAAAAAAGTCGGCGAAGATCTCGAGCCGGCGCGAGGCGCGCGAGGCGCAGGGAGAATTGCCGGTCTTCGAGCCGGGCTCCTATGAACTGCCGCCGCTCAATTTGCTGGCGAAGCCGCAGGCGCGGGCGCGCGTCATCTCCGATGATGCGCTCGAGCAGAACGCGCGCATGCTCGAAAACGTGCTCGCCGATTTCGGCGTCAGGGGCGAAATCGTCAATGTCCGCCCAGGGCCGGTCGTGACGCTCTACGAACTCGAGCCCGCCGCCGGGGTCAAATCCTCTCGCGTCATCGGGCTCGCCGACGACATCGCCCGCTCGATGAGCGCGGTCGCCGCGCGCGTCGCAGTTGTCCCCGGGCGCAACGCCATCGGCGTCGAACTTCCCAACCACGATCGCGAAATGGTCTATCTGCGCGAGCTTCTGGCGGCGGAGGATTACGAAAACACCCGCGGGGATCTGACTTTGGCGCTCGGCAAGTCGATCGGAGGCGAGCCGATTTTCGCCGATCTCGCGCGCATGCCGCATCTCTTGATCGCAGGCACCACCGGCTCGGGAAAGTCGGTGGGCATCAACACCATGATCCTCTCGCTTCTGTTCCGGCTGCCGCCTGACCGGTGCAAACTCATCATGGTCGATCCGAAAATGCTGGAACTCTCCGTCTACGAAGGAATTCCGCATCTCATCGCTCCGGTCGTCACCGATCCGAAAAAGGCCGTCGTTGCGCTCAAATGGACCGTGCGCGAGATGGAGGAGCGCTACAGAAGGATGTCGAAGCTCGGCGTTCGCAACATCGAAGGCTATAACCAGCGCATAGCCGAGGCAGAGGCGAACGGGGAGACGCTCTCCCGCACCGTCCACACCGGTTACGATCAGGAGACCGGCGAGCCCGTCTACGAGACCGAAGCGCTCGATTACGACAAGATGCCCTTCATCGTCGTCGTGATCGATGAGGTCGCCGACCTCATGATGGTCGCCGGAAAGGACATCGAGGGCATGGTGCAGCGCCTCGCGCAGATGGCGCGCGCCGCCGGCATTCATCTCATCATGGCGACGCAGCGCCCATCGGTCGACGTCATCACCGGCACCATCAAGGCGAACCTCCCGACCCGCATCAGCTTCCAGGTCACATCGAAGATCGACAGCCGCACCATTCTCGGAGAACAGGGGGCTGAGCAGCTCCTAGGGCAGGGAGACATGCTGTGCATGGCGGGCGGCGGCCGCATCCGCCGCGTCCACGGGCCATTCGTCTCCGATGACGAAGTCGAGAAGATCGTCAGCTTCCTGAAGAAGCAGGGTAAGCCGGACTATGTGCAGGAGGTGACCGAGTCGCGCGAGGAAGACGAGGAAGGAAACGTCTACGACTTCGACGAAGGCGGCGGCTCGGGCGATGCGCTTTACGACAAGGCGGTCGCAATCGTCCTCCGCGACCGCAAGGCCTCGACGTCTTACATCCAGCGTCGTTTGCAGATCGGCTATAATCGCGCAGCGACTCTGATGGAGCGCATGGAGAACGAAGGCGTCGTCTCCACCGCCAATCACGCCGGGAAGCGCGACATCCTCGCCGGCGAGGACGCGGCGTAGGGGGCGTTCCATGCAGAACGCCTGTGACATCGCGCGCTTGCGGTTGCGTGCGCCGCGCCTCAAAGTGGGCAGGCTGGCGCGGAAGGTTGCGTAGCGGCTGCGCAAAGCAAACCGATCAATACGCGCGCTGGCTTGCGGTCTAACGCAACCTTGCAGGCGGGCGAGCTAAGCAACGTCTACAAACGGTCTTTGTACGGATGAAAGTAGACGCGGCTTTGCTCAGCCAGCCCTACGCCGTGTACGGACGGCGCGGCGCCGGCGCAACAGCGCGCGCCGCATTAACCATCTAAGTCGCGGACGCGCCTCGAAAATAAAAAACTTATCGGACAGCCTTGACGGGCCGTTATGATGGTCTTCAGTCGGAGCGCGGAGAGGCGACTGAGTGCACCCGTTCCTCAGCGGCTTCGACGATGGCGCGCGGCGTCGGCGGCTCTTCGGGGAGCTTAAGGCGCCGACGACAGACGCCGGGTCTTGGACC
>Ga0187893_10000679_pt1 | contig 86648 bp, 80 predicted proteins | sample MA1701074metaG_FD_139574 | JGI IMG/M metagenome (GOLD analysis project Ga0187893, IMG submission 139574) | White microbial mat communities from a basaltic lava cave in the Kipuka Kanohina Cave System on the Island of Hawaii, USA - MA170107-4 metaG ... | reverse complement strand
TGTAGCCGGGAAGCCGGCCACTTCTTGGCACGCGATATCTCATCCGGCGACTGCCGGACATTCGACAACATGTCGAGGACCCCGCCGATCAGCCTTGAATGGCGCGGCGGGGTCCATGATTCCACAAGACAGACGACAGAGAACAGAGAACAGAAGGGCGGTTTTCGCCGCTCCCGCCTCGGCTTGACAAGGCGGCGGGGCGCGTGCCTTTTCGCGCACGTTTTCCGCCTTTGAAATGTCTTTGACCCGCCGCAGGCCCGCAGGCAGGGGCATTTCTGTCCTCTGTCCTCTGTCGCCCGTCCTCTGACCCATGCATCCCTATCGCACCCACACTTGCGGCCAATTGCGCGCGTCCCATGCGGGGGCGCCGGCGCGCCTCTCGGGCTGGGTGCATAGGAAGCGCGATCACGGGAATCTGCTGTTCGTCGATCTCCGCGATCACTACGGCATCACGCAATGCGTGGCCGACACGGGCGACGCCGTCTTCGCCGTGCTCGACGAGGCGAAGCTCGAGACGGTGCTGACGCTGACCGGCAAGGTCGTGAAGCGCAGCGCCGAGACGGTGAACGCGAACCTTCCCACCGGCGAGGTCGAGCTCCGCGTCGAGGCGGCCAAGGTCGAAAGCGCGGCGGAGGCGCTGCCGCTGCAGGTCAACAGCGACATGGACTATGGCGAGGAGGTGCGCCTCCGCTACCGCTTCCTCGATCTGCGGCGCGAGAAGGTCCACCGCAACATCATGCTGCGCGCGCAGGTGATTGCGAGCATCCGCCGCCGCATGATAAAGCAGGGCTTCACCGAGTTCCAGACGCCGATCCTGACCGCCTCGAGCCCCGAGGGCGCGCGCGACTATCTCGTGCCGAGCCGCATTCATCCCGGCAGCTTCTACGCGCTGCCGCAGGCGCCGCAGATGTTCAAGCAGCTGCTGATGGTCTCGGGCTTCGACCGCTACTTCCAGATCGCACCCTGCTTCCGCGACGAAGACGGCCGCGCCGACCGCTCGCCGGGCGAGTTCTACCAGCTCGATTTCGAGATGAGCTACGCGACGCAGGAAGACGTGTTTGCCGCGATCGAGCCGGTGCTGGCCGGCGTGTTCGAGGAATTCGCGGGCTTCGCGAAAGAGAAGGCGTGGTCGGTGACCAAGCCGCCGTTCCCGCGCATCCCGTTCGAGGACGCGATGCTGAAATATGGCGTCGACAAGCCGGACTTGCGCAACCCGCTCATGATCGCCGACGTGACCGAGGTCTGGCGCGGCACCGGCTTCAAGATCTTCGCGGGCGCGATCGAGAAGGGCGCCGTCGTGCGCGCGATCCCGGCGCCCGACGCCGCCACGCAGCCGCGCTCCTGGTACGACAAGCTCAACGAATGGGCGCGCGAGCAGGGGCAGGGCGGGCTCGGCTACATCGTGTTCGAGGGCGGCGCGGGCAAAGGTCCCATCGCGAAGTTCCTCCACGAGGCGCGCACCGCGCAATTGAAGGCCGCCATGGGGTTGAAGGACGGCGACGCGGTCTTCTTCGTCTGCAATCCCAAGGACCAGGCTGCGAAATTCGCCGGCGAGGCGCGCATCCGCATCGGCCGTGAACTGAGCCTCTACGAAACCGGCGTATTCAGATTCTGCTGGATCGTGGATTTCCCGATGTACGAGCTCAACCCCGATACCGGGAAGATCGATTTCAGCCACAACCCGTTCTCGATGCCGCAGGGCGGGCTCGAGGCGCTCGCGGCCAAGGATCCGCTCACGATCAAGGCCTTCCAATACGACATCGTCTGCAACGGCGTGGAATTGAGCTCGGGCGCCATCCGCAACCACCGCCCCGACATCATGTACAAAGCGTTCGCGATCGCGGGCTACACCAAGGAGCAGCTCGAAGCGCAGTTCGCGGGCCTCCTGAACGCGTTCAAGTTCGGAGCGCCGCCGCACGGCGGTTCGGCGCCGGGCATCGACCGCATCGTGATGCTGCTGGCCGACGAGCCCAACATCCGCGAGGTCATCGCGTTCCCGATGAACCAGCAGGCGCAGGATCTGCTGATGGGCGCGCCCGCGCCGGTCGAAGAGCGGCGCCTCAGGGAGCTGCATATCCGCGTGGCGCAGCCGGCGAAGAAGGCGTGAGCGTGCTGGCACAGCTTGGGACCGCGCGCCTCCAGGCGCGCTCTTTGCGTCCGCTAAGAAAGGGCGCGCCTGGAGGCGCGCGGTCCCAGGATTTCGTTTGATGTCGAGTCCGAGTATCCCCGCTGATTTCGTCGTGCTCGAGCGCCGCTCGCCTTACATCCTGGCGATGGGCCCCTTCTACTGGAAGGTAAACGGCAAGCAGCGGATCGTCGCGATCCGCGCCGAGGAGAAGCACATCAACTCGCGCGGCTACGTGCATGGCGGCGTGCTGTGCGGCCTCGCCGATCTCGCGATCGGCTATAATCTCGCCTACCTCCAGGAGCCGCCGCTGCCGCTGGTCACGGCCAATCTCACCGTCGATTTCGCGGGCGCCGCGAAGCTGGGCGACTGGCTCGAGTGCCGCGTCGACATCCAGCGCGTCGGCGGCCGCCTCGCTTATGCGAACGCCTATATTTGGCGCGGCGAAGAGCGAACCGCGGAGCGGATCGTGCGCGCCAGTGCCATCTTCGCCCGCGCCGACGGAGGCGCGTCGTAGCGGCGCGGGTCGACTCCCGCGCCGACCGTGCATTTCTTGCCCGAATGTGACGGGGCTCACCCATTTGGCGCGCCGCATGCGGCGGCGATCTGTTACTATCGGCGCGGGTCCAGGGGCGTCGGGGAACTTCCGGCCGAAAAGGGGTGCGGCGGGATGATCTGCGCCTGCGATGGAGAATCCCCATGAAACATCGTGCCGCTAGCCTCGCCCTGGCCTTGGCGCTCGCGCCGTTCGAAGCGCGCGCCGACGTCATCACCGATTGGAACAAGACCACCCTGGATGTCATGCGTGCCGCGCGTGTCTCCGCCAATCCGGCATCGCGCAGCCTCGCCATGGTGCACGTCGCGATGTCCGACGCAGTGAATGCTGTCGAGGGCCGCTATACGGGCTATGTCGCTTCGATGCCCGCCGTGCCCAAGGCCTCGCCCGAAGCGGCCGCCGCGTCGGCCGCGCATCGCATCCTGCTCGGGCTGTATCCGGCTCAGAAGGCCATGATCGACGAGGCCGTCGCGGCCTCGCTGAAATCGGTGCCCGACGGCGCCGCGAAGGTCGAGGGCATCGCGCTCGGCGAGAGAGTCGCGGCCGCGGTCCAGGCCGACCGGGCCGACGACGGCACCAGCGTGCCTGACACCTACCGGCCGGTCACGGCGCCGGGCGTCTGGATCCCGACGACCCCGCCGGCGTTCGAGCAATACGCGCGCGCGAAGCCCTGGGTGATGAAGAGTGCCGACCAATTCCGCCCCGGCCCGCCGCCGGCGCTCTCGAGCGCGATCTACGCGCGCGACTACAGCGAGACCAGGACGCTTGGCGGCGCCAAGAGCGCGGCGCGCACGTCCGAACAGACCCAAGCGGTGAAGTTCTGGACCACGGCTAATTTCGCGGAGGCGCGGCAGGCCGCGGCGCGGCGGCTCGCCGAGGCCAGGAAGCTCGGCCTGGCCGACAGCGCGCGCCTGTTCGCGCTGCTCAACATGGGCATCGCCAACACCTTCATCGCCGACTGGGACGCGAAGTTCACCTACAATTTCTGGCGGCCGGTGACGGCGATCCGCAACGGCGACATGGACGGCAACGATGGGACCGAACGCGATCCCGGCTGGACGCCGCTCAACACGACGCCGATGCATCCCGAGTACCCCTCGCAGGCGAGCATCGCTTCTGCCGTGATGGTTGCAATACTCGAGTCGGTATTCGGGACCCAGCCCGGGCATCGCGATCGTCGCGACCGACGTGGCCGACCCGAAGCAGCAGCGGAAATTCGAAAGCGTCGCCGAGCTCGCCGAGGAGCACATGAACGTGCGCATCTGGAGCGGCATCCACTTCCGCAACTCGCTCGAAGTGGCCCAGGACATGGGCAAGAAAATCGCTGCGTATCTTCTCGCCAACGCGATCAAGCCGGCGCGCTGAGCGCGGCACTGTCAGTCGTAGGAGCTGGTCTGACACCAGGTCTGATACCACCGCGCCTTCGTTTTGACCGTCATCCCGACCGGAGCGGACGCGCTCTTCGCGCGGGCCGCGGAGTGGAGGGATCGCATCGCGCTGGTGCACGATGCCTCCACTGCGCGCCCGCAAGAGCGGGCGCTTCGGTCGGCATGACGGTCAGTGTTTTGGCGCGCCGGTATGAGACCGCCCCTACGACGCCGCCAGGCCAGCCGATTGGATTTGCCCGCCGCTCCCGCGCTTGGCGTGGGAGGAATATTCCTCATCGAGCGTTGGTGAGGAGACGGTCCTGCTGCCTTGTTTCCGCCGCGCTGGACCGGCAAATTGACGCCGTTTGCCACACGGACGTTCGATGCGCACGCCCTCGCTCGCCCTCGTGCTCGCTGCGCTCGCGGCGCCCATTCCCGCCGCCGCCGATATCGCGGTCACGCCCGATCTCGTCGCGAAGGTGCAGCCGCACCGCGCGATCTACAGCTTGAAGGCCAAGACCATCGCGCCCACGGGCGGCGTATCGGATGCCGGCGGCGCCATCGCCTACGAGCTCACCGAGGAGTGCGGGCGCTGGCTGACCAAGCACACGTTTCTCTTGAACATCGTGCGCCATGACGCCAAGGAGCGCTCGATCCGCACCGACTATACAAGCTGGGAGGCGAAGGACGGCGTGAGCTTCGGCTTCGAGACGCGCACCAAGAGCGACGGTCAGGAGACCGAGTTCCGCACCGGGCGCGCGCAGCTCGACCGCACCGGCGGTCCCGGCAGCGCCGTGCTCGAGGGCCGCGGGCCGCGCAAGGAGATCGCGTTTCCCGCCGGCACCAGCTTTCCCACCTGGCACATCCTCGAGCTGGTCGCGGCGGGCCGCGCCGGCGAGAAGATCGTCTGGCGCCACATGTTCGACGGCTCGAGCGAGGGCAAGATCAACGGCGTCCACGCCGTCGTCGTCGACCAGGTGAGCCCCGGCACGATCCAGCCCGCGGCGCTGTTCGCGCATCCCGGCTTCCGCCTGAAGCTCACCTTCTTCGACCCGCCGCAGGAAGACAAGGAGCGGCCCAACTACAAGGTCGACATGACGGTGAACGAGGCCGGCGTCACCACCGCGATGGTGCTCGAATACACCGACTTCAGCCTCGAAGCGAACATCGAGAAGATCGAAACGCTGCCGAAACCGACGTGCCGATAGTGGTATGTCCTCCCACACGGCGGGAGGAACCGAATTGGGATGCCTGCAATGAACAAGATCGCTCTGTCGCTGGCACTGCTCGCCGCGACCGCCCTGCCGGCCGCGGCGCAGGACAACCTCGAAAAGCTCTGGACGAAGATCCAGCCCGCGCGCGCGGTCTATGTGCTGCGCCAGCGCGGCGCGGCCGAGAGCAACGGCGCGGCCGCGCTGAGCGGGCGCATGGTGGTCGAGGCGCGCCTCACCTGCACCGAGTTCGCGAGCTCGCTGACCATGGACATCCGCGCCAGCAGCAGCGGCCAGACGATGACGGTGAGGCTCGAGCAGAAGGCCACCGAGACGCGCGACGGCAAGATCTATCGCTTCAGCTCGGTGACCTCGGAGAACGGCCGCGAGAGCGAGCGGCGCGAGGGCCAGGCCGTGCTGCAGTCGCGCGACGGCCCGGGCGAGGCCACGATCAAGGGTGCCGTCAACGAGGAGGTGAAGCTCGAGCACGGCACCATTCTGCCCGCCACGCACATCCTGCGCATGCTCGAGGCGGCGGCCGCCGGCAAGAAGGACCTCGAGCACCGCGTCTTCTACGGCTTCGATCAGCTGAAGGTCACGAACTCGCGCGTGACGATCCTCGGCGCCGGGCGCTCGGGCAAGGAGAAGGGCCTCGGCGAATTCGCCGACAAGCCCGGCTGGACGATCAAGGAAGAGCACAAGGAGGTCGGCGGCGAGCCCGGCGCCGCCGCCCAGTCGAGCGAGATGTTCATCACCGAGGACGGCGTCACCACCACGCTCACGCTCTCGGTGCAGGGCCTGGAGCTTGCCGGCACCCCGCTCTCGATCGAGAAGCTGCCGAAGCCCGAGTGCAAGTAGGAAGCGCCGGGGCGCGGCGGCCCTCACTTCTCGATGCCAAGAGGCATCGATTGGGCCCCTTCTCTCCCACTTCGTGGGAGAGAAAAGAGAGGCGCCGTCTTTTTCTTCTCTCTCCCTCTCTGGGAGAGAAGGGGCCCAGGCAATGCCCCCTTGGCATTGCCTGGGAAGTGAGGGCCGTGCGCCCCGACGCTTTCACGACTTCATCCCTCGCCCTGTGCCGATCGCGCCGCGCCCCATTTTGCTGCGCACCGCGTCCATCGCGCGCTCGACGCGGGCGCGCTTGTTGCCTTGCGGCTCGAACAGATCGGACTGGTCGCCGGCGGCGGGGCCGAGATGGGAGAGGCCGATGCCGATGAGGCGGTAGCGCGTGCCTCCGGCTTCCTTCTTCAGCAAGAGCTCCGCCGCGCGGAAGAGAACGTCCGCGAGCTGCGTCGGGTGATCGAGCATCGCCGCGCGCGTCAGGATCTTGAACCCTGCCGTCTTGAGCTTCAGCGTGACGCCGCGGCCCTCGAGCCCAGCCGCCTTCATCCGCGCCGAGACTTTCTCGCACAGCGGCCACAGCTCGCGGCGCAGTTCGGCGAAATCGCGGATGTCGCTGTCGAACGTGTTCTCGGCCGAGATGCTCTTGGCCTCGCGCTCGGTCTCGACCGTGCGCTCGTCCTCGCCGCGCGCGAAATGATGGAGGCGCCTGCCCATGACGCCGTAGCGCCCGACCAGCGTGCGCTCGTCGAGCGCCTGGAGCTGCGCGATGTGCGTGATGCCGTCGGCCTTCAGGCGCTCGGCGAACTTGCCGCCCACGCCCCAGATCAGGCGCACCGGCTGGCCGGCGAGAAACGCCTTGGCTTCAGCGCGGCCGATCACGGCGAAGCCGCGCGGCTTGTCGATCTCGGAGGCGACTTTCGCCAGGAACTTGCAGTAGCTGAGCCCGATCGATGCGGTGACGCCGATCTCCTCCTCGATGCGGCGCACGAGCCGCGCGAGCGCGGCGGCCGGCGGCGCCTTGTGCAGCCGCTCGGTGCCGCGCAGATCGAGGAACGCCTCGTCGATCGAGATCGGCTCGACCGCGGGCGTCACCGACCGCATCAGCTCGCGCACCTGCTCGCCGACCTCGCTGTACTTCTTCATGTTGGGGTGCACGACGACGGCGTCGGGGCACAGCTTCAGCGCCTTGAACATCGGCATGGCCGAGCGCACGCCGTAGCGCCGCGCCATGTAGCACGCGGCGGTGACGACGCCGCGCCTGCCGCCGCCGACGACCACCGGCCTGTCGCGCAGCTCCGGCGCGTCGCGCTTCTCGACCGTGGCGTAGAATGCGTCGCAATCGATGTGCGCGATGCGGAGCTCGCCGAGCTCGGCATGGACGATGCGGCGCGGGCTGCCGCAGGCGGCGCAGCGCCGCGCGGCGGCCGCGGACAGCGCGAAGCAATCGCGGCACAGCGCGCTCACGGGCGCTTCTCGCCGCCGCATGCGCCGCGCCCCGGCCGCGTTAACCGTAGAGGGCCGCCGAACCGCCGGACCGCGCTCGGAAAAGCCAAGCCGGAAAAGGACTTGCGCCCATGCGACGAAAGCCGCAGGGGTTGCTTGGCTAACGAAATCTTAAGTAACCGGGACATAGATTTCGCCTGATCGACGGCGGAATAGGGGCAAGACCGCTCGCCTGGCTCGACGGTCGCTCGCGGCCCCACCGTAGCACGAGAACGGTTCCGGGGTGCAGCCTTCGGGAAGCGGCCAGAAAACCAGGGGTTCCGAGATGCCGAAGAAAGTTCTGATCGTCGAGGACAACGAGCTCAACATGAAGCTCTTCCGCGACCTGCTCGAAGCGCACGGCTACCAGACCATCGAGTCGCGCGACGGCGTCGAGGCGCTCAAGGTGGCGCGCGACGAGCGGCCGGACCTGATCCTCATGGACATCCAGCTGCCCGAGGTCTCGGGCCTGGAAGTGGCCAAGTGGATCAAGGAAGACGAGAGCTTGAAGAACATCCCGATCATCGCGGTGACCGCCTTCGCCATGAAGGGCGACGAGGAGAAGATCCGCGAGGGCGGCTGCGAGGGCTATCTCGCGAAGCCGATCTCGCTGACGAGCTTCCTCGAAACGGTCGAACGCCACCTCCAATAGCGGCGCGGGCGTTCGGGAGAGCCTCAAGACCGCTCCATGACGGCGCGAATTCTGTTGGTGCGCGACGGGGACATGCCCGCCGCGACGGTCGAACGCGTGCTCGCCCGGGACTACGCCGCGGTCGAGGTCGCCGAGGACTGGGCCGCGGCGCTGGCGGCCCTCGGCGGCGACGCCTACGATCTCGCCGTTGTCGGCGATGCCGGCGACGGCGCCGCGGCCTCCGGCTATGTCCGGATGCTTCGCCGCGATCCCGGTGGCCGAGCGCTGCCTGTGGTGCTGGCTGCCCATCTGCTGACCCCGGAGAGCGCGGCGGCGGCCTATAGGGCCGGCGCCGATGCGGTGATCGGCCCGCACCCGGATACGGTGCTGCTCGGCGCGCGGTTGCGCTACCTGCTCCGTCACCAGGGCCTCTTCGACGAGCTTCGGCTGCGCCAGGAGACGAGCCGCTCGCTCGGCTTCAAGGTACCGGCGGCCGACATGGACCTGGCTCCGCTGCCGCGGCGCGTCCTCGTCCTGACCGACGACGGCAAGCTCGCGCGCGATCTCGAGGCTGCGCTCGACGATGCCGGCTTCGCCGTCGCCGCCGCTCTCGCCCGCCCGCTCGGCGAGGTGGCGCCGTCCGAAGCGGCGCCCGAGCTGGTATTGATCGATGTGAGCCGAGGAGACCCGCTTGCGATCGCGGCGCGGTTTCGCCGGATCGACCGCTGCCGGCCTGTGGCCATCGCGCACGACGCGCGCGATCCGTTTCGCGCCGTGCGCGCGCTCGAATTGGGCCTGGCGGAGCCGCTGCCGCGCCCGCTCGATCCCGCCGTCGCGGCTGCCGCGCTCGTGCGCATGGCCGAGCGCCAGGCCCTGATGACGCGCCTGCGCCGGCAATACGCGCTAAGCCTCGATCTCGCCGTCACCGACAGCCTCACCGGCGTGTTCAACCGGCGCTATCTCGAGGCCTATTTCGAGCTGCAGGAGCGCGCGCGGCAGGGGCGGGCGCAAGCGAACGGCGCGGCGCATGCCGGCGGCGCCGAGCAATCGCCGGGTGCGTTCGCTCTGCTGCTGGTCGACGTTGACCGCTTCAAGGATGTCAACGACCGCTTCGGCCACACGGCGGGCGACGCGGCGCTGCGCCTGGTCGCCGAACGGCTGCTCGGCCATGTGCGCGCTTCGGACATGGTCGTGCGCCTGGGCGGCGAGGAGTTCGCGGTGCTGATGCCCGGCGCCGACCGCGTGACGGCCGAGGCGGTGGCCGAACGTCTTCGCTCCGTCGTCGAGGAGAAGCCGCTCGCGCTTGAACCCGAGCCGCTGCGCCTCACCATCAGCATCGGCATCGCCGAGGGCGCGGTTGCGCCGGCGGAGCTGCTCAAGGATGCCGACATGGCGCTCTACGCCTCGAAGCGGAAGGGACGCAATTGCGTCACCGCGGCCGAGCCGCGTGTTCGCCCGTCGCTCACGGCACCGGCGGCATAGCACCTCACGTTCATGCGAAAGCCGAGGCCTTCAGGTGCCATTTTCGCTCGGCAAAAGTGCATCCGCACGCAGACTACAACGTCTACAAACCGGGTAACACCAGCACCGGTCTTCGCGAGTTTCACGAGACCGTTCGACGCATGGGTGGGTCCAAAAACGATGTCGTGAACTACGAACCTGGCAAATGGGGATTCACGGCCTCGGACGGAACCCGCCTCTTCTTCCGACGCAGATTCGAGGGCAAGAACAAGCAACCGACGAACGAAATTCACATTGATCGGGCCGGGGACAAGCTGGCAAACATCAAGATTCGATATGATGACTGATATGACTGTACCGAACACAGAGAGCATAAACGCGTTCTTCGGCCGGAGCGAATACCTCCGACGCTATCAATCGCGTTTGGATGAATTCTTCACCGGCGATCCATTCGAGGATTTCGTGGTTGGCGAGGCGCGAATCTTCCGCAGGGAAAATTGGCTTGAAATCGGACTGAAGCGCGACTTGAACGACGGACCCTACCTTGTCGATCTGGACAAGGCGGACACCGACGAAGACCTCATCGCTGCGGAGGCCTGGGCTGTCTGGATGCGCATCCTTGAGCGTGACCAGACGCGCGAGCTCGTTGTCGGCTCGTACAGGCCGGGCGATACCTATGAAACCTATACCGATCCGATCGGAGCGATCTGCGCGCCGGAGTGGTGGTCGATCAAGGAAGCAAACCGGCGGCTTTTTACAAGTATGTTCGGCTCCTGGGTCTGCTTTAGCGAATCGGATCGCTGGGCGCTGTTCTGCTATTGCGAGGGTATCTGCGTTCTCGGCGGCACCGTAGGCTACATGAATGAGTTCCGATCGCTGTTCGGCAGTTTCGGCCGGCTGCGCGAAAGTTTCGTGGCGGTCAATGAGATGCAGCTAGGGCCCGCCTGGGTGAACAACGACTACCGGAAGTTGCCCGGCGTGATCCGCTGGCCGCCGGAAGAAAATCCGCGGCGGGCGCCGTCGGGCCGTGTGGAGGAGAACGCCAACAAAAGCCAAGCTCTTTCCGCGAAAAAGCCAAGGAAAGCCACGGCGGCGACGCGTGGAAAGCCAACCAAAGCCAAGGGGACCTCGGCGAAAAAGCCAAGGAAAGCCAAGCAAAGCCAATGAAAGCCAAGGGTTTCGCGACTCCACGCGGCGAAGCGCTTTTTGGTACCTCGGATTACCTTGCCGCTGTCGCTCGGAGGACGGCTTCGGCCGCTACTTGATCTTCGCTTCCTTAAAGGTGACGTGCTTCTTCGCGACCGGATCGTACTTCTTTTTCTCGAGCTTTTCCGTGACGTTGCGCGGGTTCTTGAAGGTCACGTAGAAGTAGCCGGTATCGGCCGTGCTGACGAGCTTGATCTGCACGGAATTAGGGCGCTTGGGCATCGCGAACGTCCTCGCATGGGGCGGAAACGGAAACGCGCCCGCTATCGGGCGCGTCCCCTGTAATCTTGAGAGCGGGACAATACTTGGCGCGTCCCGCCTGTCAAGGAAGCCTATTGCTCTTCCGGATCGGCGAGATCGCTTTCGCGCTTGCTGCGGAACGCCGATTGCGGGCCGTTGGCGACCAGGAGCGCACGCTGGTAGAGCGCGGGTTCGGCTAGGATCGCCTTGGCGACCTGAAGGTCGATTTCGCGCCGCGCGGTATCGGAAGGATCGGCGGTGCAGCCGGCGCGCAGCGGCTTGGCCCTGACCGAGTTGGGCACGGTCGCGCCGCGCCATTGGCGGAAGAGCTGGTTGGTGCGCGCGTCGGCCAGGGCGAGAGCACGGATCACCGTCTGGGCACTGGCGCCCTTCTTGGCCGTGCAGATGTTGGGCAGCACGCCCAGACCTTCGAGCGCGTAGCCCGAGGGCGCGTGGAACCGCGACCAGGTCAGGATCAGCTCGCCGTCGTTGGGCAGCGTGAAAACGGTCTGCACCGTGCCCTTGCCGTAGGTGTTGGAGCCCACCACCACGGCGCGGCGATTGTCCTGCAGCGCCGCGGCCACGATCTCGGACGAGGACGCCGTGCGGCCGTTGACCAGCACCACGATCGGAACGCCGGAGGCGATGTCGCCCGCGCGCGCGTCGTAGCTTTGCTGGCTCTCCGGATGGCGGCCGAGCGTCGAGACGATGCGGCCTTCCGAGAGGAAGAGATCGGAGACGTCGATCGCCTGATCGAGCAGGCCGCCCGGATCGTCGCGCAGATCGAGCACGATGCCGGCAAGCTGCGGGCCGATCTCGCGCTTGGCGTCGGCCACCGCGCGCCCCACCTGGCGGGCGGTGCCCTGCAGGAAGCGCGTCACCTGGATGTAGGCAACGTTGCCTTCGCGGCGGTAGACGGCGGCGACGGGAATGATGTGCCGGCGCACCACCGTGAGCTCGAGCGGCTGCGGTACCGCCGTGCGCGCTACGGTCAAGATGACGCGGCTGCCCTCGGGGCCGCGCAGCTGCTGCACGATCTCGCGCAGCTCGAGCCCGGTGATGGGCTTGCCGGCGATGCGCACGATCGCGTCGTCGGCGCGCAGGCCTGCGGTCTCGGCCGGCGTTCCGGGCATGACCGAGACGACCTTGAGCTGACCCTGCACCTGCTGCACGGTGATGCCGATGCCGCCATAGCCGTTGCGGAGCGCGCGGCTTTCGCGCGCATCGGACGGCGGCACGTAGCGCGAGAAGCCGTCGAGCGAGGCGAGCGCCGAGGTCAGGATCGCCTGCTGGATCTTGTCGCTGCCGGCGCGCGAGATCGGCTCGGAGGCGCCGGCCGAGGCCTGAATGACGGAAACCGTCACCTGCGCCCAGCCGTCGTAGTCCTGGGGATGCGGCGCCGGGAAGGCGGCAACGCGGCGGGTTCCGTGCTGGACGGTGACGGTGGCGCCGGGGGCGCCGACGGAGATCTGGGTGTCGATCGAGGCGAGTCCCTTGAAGCCGCCGAGCGCCACGTCGCGGACGGTCACGGAGCGGACATAGCGGTCGCGGATATAACGGTAGCCCGCGCGATAGACGTCGGCCGAGGTCGTTTCGCCCGCCGTGCGGATCGTCGTCTCGGCGCGCTGGCCGGTGTCGGCACAGGCCCCGCCGAGCGCGAGCACGAGGGTAAGGACTGCAGCCCCGGAATGGCGTGCCATGGGAAGAATCCAATCGGTGAAGGCAATCTGCCGGCGGCGACGTGTTGCACCCGAAACGGAAATTGATGGCCCGGCGATCTTGTTCATGGCCGCCCGTGCATCATCATCCGCATCATAAGCCGAAAGCTCGTAAGTTCCTGCCAGCATGCGGCGAGAAAATAATACGATCCCGGGTGCTAAGCCAATTCACAGTTTAGCCAGAGAAGTCTTGGGATTGGCAAGCTTTTATTACACTTATTCTTAACGGTGGACCCGCTTTTTTCGGAGCGTACGGGAGGCCGGGGCGCGCGCGGGAGCATGCGCGACAAAGCCGAAAGCCAGCGTTCCGGTAATGGGGTCGGCTTCCTCGAGGCGCACCGTGACACCGTCGCCGAGGTGGAACGTCCGCCCGCCGGCGCGGCCGACCAGCGCGTGGCGCCCGGGGTCGTGGCGGTAGTAGTCGCGCGGCAAGGCGCCCACGGGAAGCAGACCGTCGGCGCCGGTTTCGTCCAGCGTCACGAACAGGCCGAAGCGCTGCACGCCGTTCACCGTGCCATCGAATTCGGCACCGATGCGATCGGAAAGGTAGGCCGCGATGTAGCGGTCGTTGGCGTCGCGCTCGGCCGCCATCGCGCGGCGCTCGGCGCGCGAGATCGCCTCGCCGAGGTCGCTCCAGCCCACGGCCTCGCGCCGGCCGATGCCGCCGGGCGCCCTTTCGCCGAGCAGGGCGCGGTGGACGAGCAGGTCGGCGTAGCGCCGGATCGGCGACGTGAAGTGGGCATAGCGGCGGAGGGCCAGGCCGAAATGGCCGCGGTTGACGGGGCTGTACTGCGCCTGGCTCTGCGCGCGCAGGATGAGTTCGTGCACCATGCGCTTGTGCGGCGAGTCGCGCATCTGCTCGAGCACGCGGTTGAAATCGCGCGCGCGCAGGCCCGCCGGCGGCAGCGACGCCCCGAGCTCCTTCAGCACGGGTCGCAGCGCCTCGAGCTTGGCGAGATCGGGCGGCTCGTGGATGCGATACATGCAGGGCTGGCGCCTGGCCTCGAGCGCCTCGGCCGCCGCGACATTGGCGAGGATCATGAACTCTTCGATGAGGCGGTGGCTGTCGAGGCGCTGGGGAGTTGCGATGCGGACGACGCGGCCGCCGGCGTCGAGCTCGATCTTGCGCTCGGGCAAGTCGAGCTCGAGCACCTCGCGGCGCGTACGCGCCGCCGCCAGCGCCGCGTAGGCGCCGTAGAGCGGGCGGATCGCGCGCTCCATGAGCGGGGCGGTGACGCCATCGGGCTCCGCACCCCGTGCGGCGCCGTCTTGGGCGCGCTGCGCCTGCTCGTAGGTGAGCCGCGCTGCCGAACGCATCAACCCGCGCTCGAAGCGATGTTCGAACATCTCGCCCTCGGCGTCGATGCGCATATGCGCCGCCATGCAGGCGCGGTCCTCGTTCGGGCGCAGCGAGCAGAGGTCGTTCGAAAGCTCCTCGGGCAGCATCGGGACGACGCGGTCGGGGAAATAGACCGAATTGCCGCGCTCGCGGGCCGCGCGGTCGAGCGCGCTGCCGGGACGCACATAGTGCGCCACGTCGGCGATCGCGACGGTGATGCGCCAGCCGCCTTTGTTGGGATCGTCGTCGGGCGCCGCGAACACGGCATCGTCGAAGTCGCGTGCATCGGCGCCGTCGATGGTAACGAGCGGCAGCGCGCGCAGATCCGCGCGGTCGCCCAATTCAACGGGCCGCGCGCGCTCGGCCTCGGCGCGCGCTTCGGCCGGGAACTCGACCGGAATACCGTGCTGGTGCACGACGATGAGGCTGGCCGCGCCCGGCCCGTAGGCGGGGCCGAGCCGCTCGACGATGCGCGCGCGCGGCGGCCCGAGCGGCCGCTCGCGCACCAGCTCGGCGCGCACGAGCTCGCCATGCTTGGCGCCGCCGCGGTCGCCGGCATGGACGATGGGGTGGTCGCGCATGCGCCGGTCGGCGGGGCGGATCGTGCCGCCGCCCCGATCGGCGCGCGCGCCGCCTTCGCCCTCGAACACGCCGACGGCGAACTCGGGCGTGCGCTCGAGCGGGCGCAGGATCTGCGCGCGCGGCTCGCCGCCCTCGCGCAGCACCAGGCGCGCGAGCACGCGGTCGCCGCGCGACGGCGCGTGGCGGCCCGTGACGACGCGGAATTCCATGCTTTCTTCGGAGAGGCCGCGCTCGGCGAACTTGGCGAAAACGTCGCCGTCGCCGTCGATGCGCGCGATCTCGAGCACCGCCACTTCGGGCAGGCGCCGGCGCGCGCGATAGAGCTGGCCGCGGATGCGCTCGACCGCGCCTTCGCCCGCGAGCGCGTTGAGCGCGTCTTGCGCGCGCCGGCGCGCGGCACTGCGCAGCGCGAACGCGCGCTGCACGTCGCGCAGGGTCACCGCCTCCTTGCTGCCCTGGACGAAGGCGAGCAGCGCTTCGCGGCTCGGGATGCCGTTCTCGTGGTCCGCCTTGTCTTCGCGCGCGCGGGCCGCGCGGCGCCGCTTCATGCTCAGCCCTTGGCCCTTTTCTTGGCCGGCGCGGCGGCGGCCGGGGTCTTGCTGGGCGCTTTGAGCGGCGCATTCGCGGCCGGGTTGGCCGCGGCTTGGCTTTTCGTGTTGGCTCTCGGTGGTGTCAGGAACTTCGCCTTCGCTTCGGCCAGACCCGGATCATCGCCGTTCGCCTTGGCTGCGGCCCTGGCTTTCTTCGGCTTGGCCGCAGGCTTTCCTGCGGTCTTCTCGATCCGCGCGTCGATGAGCGAGATCGCCTGATCGAGCGTGACGTTTTCGGGCGTCGTGCCTTGCGGCAGGTTGGCGTAGGTCTTGCCAAGGCGCACGTAAGGCCCGTAGCGGCCGACCGCGGCGGTGATCTTCTCGCCGAGCGTAGGGTGCTCGCCCAGTTCGCGCTCGGGCGGGCGGCTTGCGCCGCGGCGCTGGCGCGGCTCGGCGAGCAGGCTCACCGCGTGGTTAAGCCCGATCGTGAGCACGTCGCCCGGCGTCGGCAGGTTGCGATAGTCCTTGCCGTGCTGGATGTAGGGACCGTAGCGGCCGATGTTCGCGAGGATCGGCTGGCCCGATTCGGGGTGCTTGCCGACTTCGCGCGGCAGCGCCAAGAGCTTGAGCGCCAGCTCGAGGTCGACATTGGCCGGATCGAATCCCTTGGGGACCGATGAGCGCTTCGGTTTCTCGCCCTTGGGCGCCTGGTCGCCGAGCTGGACGTAGGGGCCGTAGGGCCCGTCCTTCACGAAGACGGGGAGGTTGCTCGCGGGATCGGTGCCGATGAGCCGCGCTTCGGTGACAACCGGCGGCGCCGCGCCGTTGGGATCGGCGATGGCCAGCTGGCGCGTGTAGGTGCAGTCGGGATAGTTCGAGCAGCCGATGAAGCCGCCGAACTTGCCGACCTTCAAGCCGAGCCGGCCGTCGCCGCAGGCCGGGCACTTCCTCGGATCGGCGCCGTCCTCGCGCGGCGGGAAGAAATGCGGCCCCAGCGCCGCATCGAGCGCGTCGATGACCTCTGTGATGCGCAGCGTCTTGGCGTGCGCCACCGCTTTGTGGAACGCGGTCCAGAAATCGCGCAGCACCTTCTTCCAGTCGATGCTGCCGCCCGAGATCTCGTCGAGCTGGTTCTCGAGATCGGCGGTGAAATCATATTCGAAATAGCGGCCGAAGAACTCGGTCAGGAACGACACGAGGACGCGGCCGCGATCCTCGGGAATGAAGCGGCGCTTGTCGATCTTCACATAGCCGCGGTCCTGCAGCACGGTCAGGATCTGGGCATAGGTCGAGGGCCGGCCGATGCCGAGCTCCTCGAGCTTCTTGACGAGGCTCGCTTCCGAATAGCGCGGCGGCGGCTGCGTGAAATGCTGGATGCCGTCGATGCCGCCGCGGCTGATCCGCTCCGCGGCCCGCTCTGCGGCCCGCTCCGTCTTCTCTCCTTCGGGAGTCGCTGGCGCCGCGCGCTGATCGGTGCGCGTCACCGCGTCGCCCTTGTCCATCGGCGGGAGCAGGCGGTTCTCGTCCTCGTCCTCCTCGGCCCCGTCGTCGCGGTCCTCGTGATAGAGCTTCAGGAACCCGTCGAACTTGATCACCGAGCCGGTGGCGCGGAGTTTGGTGAGGCGGTTCTGGCTGGCCACGTCGACGGCGACCTGGTCGAGCACGGCGCTCGCCATCTCGCAGGCGACGGTGCGCTTCCAGACCAGATCGTAAAGCTTCAGCTGATCGCCGTCCAAGAAGCGCGCGACGTCGTCCGGCGTGCGGAACAGGTCTGTGGGGCGGATCGCCTCGTGCGCTTCCTGCGCGTTCTTGGCCTTGGTCTTGTAGACGCGCGGCTCGGGCGGCACGTAGTCGGCGCCGTATTTCTCGCCGATCAGCTTGCGCGTGGCGCCGACGGCCTCCTGCGAGAGCGTCACGCTGTCGGTGCGCATGTAGGTGATGAGGCCGACCGAATCGCCTTCGATGTCGACGCCCTCGTAGAGCCGCTGCGCGGTGCGCATGGTGCGGTTGGCGCCGAAGCTGAGCTTGCGCGAGGCTTCCTGCTGCAGCGAGGAGGTATTGAAGGGCGGCGGCGGGTTGCGGCGGAGCTCGCGCCGCTCGATCTCCTCGACGGCGAAGGCCGCGGCCTCGACCGCGCGCACCGCCGCCTCCGCGTCGGCCTTGGTGCCGATGCCGAGCTTCTCGAGCTTCTTGCCGTCGAGGTGGGTGAGGCGCGCGGTGAACAGCTCGCCCTTCGGCGTCAGGAAGTCGACCTCGATCGTCCAATACTCCTGGGCGCGGAAGACCTCGATCTCGGCCTCGCGCTCCGAGATGAGGCGGAGCGCCACCGATTGCACGCGGCCCGCCGAGCGCGAGCCCGGGAGCTTCCGCCACAGCACCGGCGAGAGCGTGAAGCCGACGAGGTAGTCGAGCGCGCGGCGCGCGCGGTAGGCGTTGACGAGATCCTTGTCGATGTTGCGCGGATGGGCGAGCGCCGCGCGCACCGCGTCGCGCGTGATCTGGTTGAAGGTGACGCGCTGCACGTCGACGCCTTTCAACGCGCCCTTCTTGCGCAGCACCTCTTCGAGATGCCACGAGATCGCCTCGCCCTCGCGGTCCGGGTCGGTGGCGAGGATGAGGCGCTTCGCCGACTTCAGGCTCTTCGCGATCTCGCCGAGCGCGTTGCGCTTGTCGCGCAGCTCCCACTTCATGTCGAAATCGCGCGCGGGATCGACCGAGCCGTCCTTCTCGACGAGGTCGCGCACGTGGCCGTAGCTCGCCAGCACCTTGTAGCCGCTGCCGAGATATTTGTTGATGGTCTGCGCTTTCGCCGGCGATTCGACGACGACGACGTCCATTCAGGGACTCCGGGGCCGTTTGTTGCCAATGGCCCTAGATGGTGATTCACGACAAGGAGTTAAAGAGTCGTTCTCCTCCGCCCGCTCGTGGCACCTCATGGACCGTCGGCTTGAGCGGCGCGTCAAACACGACTTGGCCCGGTGTTGTCAAGTTCCGAGCCGTGCCACGCGGTTGCCGGGGTGACGCTCGATGCGGCCCGCAAGTTCCAATTCCAGGAGCGCCGAGGCAACCAGGGCGGGCGGCAAGTCCGTCTGCCGCACGAGCTCGTCGACGGCGGTGGGCGAGGGCGAGAGCTGTTCGATCAGGAGCGTGCGGGCCTTGTCGGAATCGGCCTCGGCGGGCGGCGCGAGCGGCTCGAGATCGGGTTCGGCGAGCGCCGCGGCGGGCGCCGCCGCGATGCGCCGGCCGCCGAGCGCGCGCAGCACGTCTTCAGCACTCTCGGTCAGCGCGGCGCCCTGCCTGATCAAATTGTTGCTACCGTGGCAGCGGGGGTCGAGCGGAGAGCCGGGAACCGCGAAAACCTCGCGGCCCTGCTCGCCGGCGAGGCGCGCGGTGATGAGCGAGCCCGAGCGCATCGCCGCCTCGACCACGACGACGCCTTCGGACAAGCCGGAGATGATGCGGTTGCGGCGCGGGAAGTGGCGCGCGAGCGGCTCGGTGCCGGGCGGAAGTTCGGCCACGAGCGCGCCCTGCTCGGCGATCGCGTCGTAAAGCGCCTGGTGCTCGGGCGGATAGCAGACGTCGATGCCGCCCGCGAGCACGGCGACGGTGCCGGTGGCGAGCGCGCCCTTGTGCGCGGCGGCGTCGATGCCGCGCGCGAGCCCCGAGACAACGACGAATTCGGCCTTGCCGAGATCGCGCGCGATCGTTTCGGCCAGCGCGCGCCCGTTGGCAGAGGCATTGCGGGCGCCGACGACGGCGACGTTGCGCCGCGCCAGCAGCGCCGCATCGCCGCGCAGGGTCACGAGCGGCGGCGCGTCCTCGATCGCGGCGAGCGGCACGGGGTAGGCGGGCTCGAGCCAGCCGAGCAGCGCAGCGCCCGCGCGCTTCACCGCCGCGAGTTCGCACTCGGCCTCCTTTTCGCTGCCGATGCGGAGCGGCGCCTTGCGTCCGGAGCGGCGCGCCAAGTCCGGCAGCGCCGCCAGCGCCTTCGCCGCCCCACCATAGAAGCGCACGAGGTGGAAGAACGTGATCGGCCCGACCCCCTCGCTGCGCGAGAGGCGCAGCCAGTCGACCTTCTCGGCATCAGTCAGTGGGCGCGGGGCGCGGGGCACGTTGTTCAACCGGAGATAGAAAACTGTTTGGACCTTTCCGGTTCTTAATATGTTCCGATTTCCGGTTTGGCAAGAGGCGCGCAACACCTCCGCCTCGATGGACAGGTCGTCTCAGACCACCGCGCCTTTGCTTTGACCGTCATCCCGACCGGAGCGGACGCGCTTTTTGCGCGGCCGCGAAGTGGAGGGATCGCGTCGGCCCGCAAGTGCGGCCCTTCTGGCCAATTCGCGCCACGGCGCGAATTGGCCGAAAGCGAGGCCAAGGGCCTCGCGTCGTGCACGATGCCTCCACTGCGCGCCCGCAAAAAGCGGGCGCTTCGGTCGGCATGACGGTCAGTGCTTTGGCGCGCCGGTGTCAGACCGCGAGATATGCGCCAAGCAAGCAGCCTAGCAATCTGCGGTATGGGTTTTCGCGCGCTCGATCGTGGCGGCCTTCGGGCTCGCGTTCCTGGCCGGTACGCCGGCGCTCGCTGAGGCTCGGGAAAAGAGGCACCGCATCGCGGTCTTTTCGATCAGCATGAACTCGATCGAAAATACCCGGACACTGACGCTGCCGCGCCCGAGGCCGACGAGACGCGAGGCACACTCCCGCTCGTTTCACTCCGCCGCGGCCTTGCTCGAGACCGCAGAGACGGCCGACTCGCCGAAGCCCTTGAGATCGCGCGTGCCGAGCGGCGTCAGCGCGACCGTCCCGCCAACGGCGGCCGCGGCGTTGGCGTCGAGCAGGATCTGGTTGTCCTCGGCATCGTCGCAGAGGCGCGAGGCGAGATTGGCGACGCGGCCGATCGCGGTGTAGTCGTGGCGGCCCTCGTAGCCGATGCGCCCCACCGTGGCGATGCCCTTGGCGAGCCCGATGCCGAACCCGAGCGTATGTCCGCGCGCGCGCCAACCGACGATGAGCGCCTGCACGGCCGCCTGCATGTCGGCCGCCATGCGCACGCCGCGGAGGGCGGGGTTGTCGGGGCAGGGCACGGGCGCGTTCAGCAGCAGCATCATGCCGTCGCCGGCAAAGTGCGTGAGCGTCGCCTCGTGGCGCAGGATAATGGCGCCGAGCGCCTCGTAGTACTCGCCCAGCACGCGCATGACCTCTTCCGGCTCGGCCCTGGCCGAGAAGGCCGTGAAGCCGCGCAGGTCGCAGAAGACGACGACGACATCCACCTTCTGCGCGCCCAAAAGATCGTCGGTGCCGGCGCGCTCGACGATCTCGGCCACCTGCGGCGAGAGGAAGCGCTTCAGCCGCGCGATGCGCTCCGAGCGCTCCTGCGAGAGCGCGAGCTCGCCGGCCATCTGGTTGACCCGCGCGGCGAGGCGTTCGAGCTCGTCGCCGGTCGAGATCGCGATGCGGTGAGCGAACTGGCCGGCACCGATGCGCTCGACGCCGCGCTCGAGCTGGCGGATCGGGCCCGACATGCGCCGCGCGAGATAGAAGGCGAGGATCGCGGCGAAGAGGGCGCCGGCCAGCACCAGGATCGCCGTGCGCCAGAGCGCCGCCCGGATCGGCGCGTAAGCCTCGGCGACCGGCTGTTCGGCGAACACCATCCAATCAGCACCTGCAATGGGCGCCATCGCCGCCAACACGGTGCGTCCCTCCGCATCGCGGGTCGTCACCGCGTTTCCGCCGGCGACGGCGGTTGCGGCCTGAAGCTCTTTCAAGCGCGCGGTCGTGGTTTCGTCGGCACCCTGCAGAACGAGGCTGATGTTGGGGTGGGCCACGAGCCGCGCGTTGCGGTCGACGACGAACGCGGCGCCGGTCTGGCCGACGCGGATCGCCGTGATCACGTCCCAGATCAGCTTCAAGTTGATCTGCGCGACTGCGACGCCGACGGCCGCGCGGTTGCCCGCCACCGCGATGGTCATATAGGGCTCGGAGCCGCGGTTGAGCGTCACCGGCCCGTACCACACGCGCCCGCGCCGCGCGCCGGCGACCGCTGGATCAGTGGAAAGGTCGGTGCCGCCGCCGACGATGTCGCGGCCGACGCGCGAGATCTTGAGCCGCTCCTTGCCGGCGCCGTCGACGAGCGTCAGGTCGACGATGGCCGGCACCTGGCGCAGCACGCGCAGCGCGTCGAAGCGGTGGCGTTCGGTCTCGCCCTCGCTCCAGGGGAGCTGCACGGCCCATTGCATCTGGTCGCGGATGCCGTCGAGGAAGCCCTGGATCTTCGAAGCCGCCGCCGCCGCCTCGACGCGGAGGCGCTGGTCGAGCAGCGCGCGGTCGTCGCGATAACCGAACCACGCCTCGCTCGCGCCGTTGATCAGCAGCGGCACGACCACCGCGACGAAAAGCGCGATGAAGTATTTGCGGAACAGCGGCCGGCGCACGCGTGTGGGATCAGCCGCAGGCGCAGCCTGCGCCGATGCCGCCACCACGGGTGCGTCGCGCGGATTCATTCGATGACCTCGTCGGCGCGCGCGAGGATCGACTCGGGTACGGTGAGCCCGAGCGCCTTCGCGGTCTTGAGGTTGACCGCGAGCTCGAATTTTTCCGGCTGGAGGATCGGCAATTCGGCGGGGTTGGCGCCCTTCAGAATGCGGTCGACGTAGCCGGCGCAGCGGCCGTAGAGATCGGGCAGGCTCGGGGCGTAGCTCATGAGCCCGCCCAATTCGACGAAATCGCGCCACTGGTAGCTCGCCGGCAGCCGCGCCGCGGCCGCCAGCGCTACGATCGTGGCACGATGGGTGAGATGCACCGGAGCCGTACCGACGAACAGGGCATCGGCGCGCTCTTCGGCGATGGCTGCGAATGCCCGCGGGTAGGCGGGCTCGGGGACGACGCCCTCGATCCGCACCGTGTACAGCGCGACGCGGCGATGCTTGGCGAAATCGAGCACGCTGACGGGAACGCCCAGATCAGATCGGTCGGCGGAGAGAAGGTAGACGACGCGATGCGCCGTCGGCACCATATCGAGCAACAGTTCGAGGCGTTTGCCGTGAAACGCCTCGCCGGCATCGACCGCGACGCCGGTCACATTGCCGCCGGGCCGCGCCAAGCTGAAGGCCAGGCCCGCGGCGACCGGATCGCTCATGATGCCGACGATCGGCGTCGTTTGCGAGCTCGCCTGTAAAGCCGCGACAGGACCCGTGCCTCCGGCGAGGATGACATCGGGTTTCTTCGCGAGCGCCGCGCGCGCAAGCTCCAGGTAGCGGCCGGCCTGACCCTCGGCCGACCACCGATCGACCGAAAGATTCCGCCCCTCCGCGTAGCCGAGCCGCCGCAGTTCGCGGAAGAATGCGCGATATTGCGCGATCCCGGTCTCGGTCATGCCCGCGACGGGGTGCGAGGGATGAACGATCGCGAGCCGCGATGTCTTGCTCGCGATCTGCGCCCGCGCGGGCGAGAGCGAAACGAGGGCCGCGCCGCCAAGAGCGAAGTTGAACGCGCGCCGCCTCATACCGCCGCGCCTATGTCTTGACTCGTCATACCGACCGGAGCGAGCCGTCTTCGGCTCGCTAAGTGGAGGTATCGTGCGCGACGCGAGGCCTTTGGCCTCGCTACCGCCAATTCGCGAAGGCGCGAATTGGCCAGAAGGCCCGCGCTTGCGGGCCGGCGCGATCCCTCTACTTCGCGGCCGCGCCCAAGAGCGCGTCCGCTTCGGTCGGGATGACGCTGATTATATGGGCGCGCCGGCATCATTCGCCCGCCCCGATCGCCGGCTGCGCGCGTGGCGAACGGCCAAACGGCGCCCGCCGCCAGGCCCATGACGAACGTGCGTCGCTTCGTCGAGGCACGTCGCATGCGATTGCCCCCAATCGCGAAGGTGCAAGATTAGGCGCGAGGCGTGAAACTTGCCAGCCCGCCGAATTGCCGGCCGGCGCGGTCACAGATCATCAATCGAATCGGCCGTAATGCCACGTCTTTTCTGTGTAAGCTCGGTCACAGAGCGGTGCTCGGAGCCGCTGCGCCAGCAGCACGGTGCGGCGCGTGACTACTCGATCACCTCGTCGGCGCGGGCGAGCAGCGAGACCGGGACGGCGATCCGCAGCGCCTTGGCGGTCTTGAGGTTGATCACCAGCCTGAATTCTGTCGGCTGCTCGATGGGAATGTCGCTTGCCTTCTGCCCTTTCAGGATCTTGTCGATGAAGACGGCGGCGCGCTCGGCCATCATGGCGGTGTCTACGCCATAGGCGAACAGCCCGCCGGCTTGGGCGAACTGCGGGAACATCGAGATCGACGGCAGGCCGGCCCTGATCGAAAGTTCCGCGAGCTGTGTCCGATCGCGAACCACCTGCGGCGACGATAGAATGACAGCGGCGCGGCAATCTTGCGATACCGCCTGAGCAAAAATGCGGTCGAGACCGGGTGCGTGGTATTCGAAAACTTGGAGCTCGATCGCCAGCAAGCGCGCCTCGGTTTCAACCGCCCTCCGCTGGCTCGTTCCGGTGGCGGGATCCCAGAGAACCGCGATGCGCGCCGCGGCGGGCGCCGCTTCCTTGATCACCTGGAGCCATTTCGCCGCCAGCGCCGGTTGGTCAAGGAAGAGGCCGGTGAGGTTTCGGCCGGGACGGGCATAGGTTTCGACCCATCCCACGCCGACCGGGTCTGTTTCGAGGTCGAGGGCGACGATCGGCACCGCCTGGGCAATCTCTCGCGCCGCGCGCACACCTTCCGGAGAGGCCGCAAAGATCACATCGACGCGTCGTTGCGTTATCGTCAACGCGAAATCCGTCACCCGGTCGGGCTGCGTAACGATCAAACGGTGATTCTCGGCCGAGTAGCCAAGTCGCTTCAAGCTGCGTTGAAGCGCTGCCAACACAGCGCCGCGCGCCCCGCTTATGTTGACGAAGAGAATCGTCGGCACGCGGTCATTCGTGAGGGTTTGCGCTCCGGAGTAGCGCGGGCTGCCGGCCAGCGCCGAAACCAAAACGGCGACGAACTCGCGACGCCTCATTCGATAACCTCGTCGGCGCGGAGCAGGACCGAATCGGGGATGGATAGCCCGAGCGCCTTCGCGGTCTTGAGGTTGACGATCATTTCGAGCTTGACCGATTGCTGTACCGGCAACTCGGTCGGTTTCGCTCCCTTGAGGATGCGGCCCGTGTATTCGCCGATGAGACGATACGCGTCGACGAAGCTCGGCCCGTAGCTCAAAAGGCCGCCCGCATCGACGAATTCGCGGCGGTAGTAGATCGCGGGAATGGCGTGGCGCTTCGCGAGCGCAACCAGCTCGTCATGCCGCGCGATCGCGACGGGATCGGAAGCGACGAGCACCGCGCCGACCTTCGCCTGCGCAAGCCGGTCGAAGATTTCGCCGAAGCCATCGGGCCCGCCGAACTCCACGACCTGCAGCCGCTGGCGGAAGACCTGTGCTGCCGCCGCCACTTCGCGGGCGACGCGCGCGCTGTTCGGATTCCCGGGATTGACCAGGAGAGCGATGATAGAAGCGCCGGGCAGCAATTGAGCCACCAGCTCCACCCGCTTCGGCTCGAGATCGGAGGAGAGCAGACTGACGCCGGTGAGATTGCCGCCCGGCCGATTGAGGCTCGCGACCAGGCCGGAGGCGACCGGATCGCTGCCGAAGGTCGATACGATGGGGATCGACGCCGTCGCGCGCTGGGCCGCCCTCGCCGCGACATCGCCGCCGCTGGCGACGATGACCGCAACCGGCCGCACGACAAGTTCCGCGGCCAGCGCCGGCAGCCGCTCGTAGCGCTCCTCGGCCCAGCGGTAATGGATCGCTACGTTCATGCCCTCGGCATGACCGGTCAAGGCCAAGCCCTTGCGGAGTGCCGTCACGAAAGGCGCCCACTCGGCGGCGCGGCCGCTGCCGAGGAAGCCGATGTCGTGCAGCGCCGGACCCTGCGCCCACGCCATGGGCGCCGGGATCAGGCCGGCGGCCGCAGCCACGATGAATCGCCGCCGGCCGATCACGCGAGCGCCTTCGCACAAACCCATCGAGGCATGTCGCATGCGATTGCCCCCAATCGCGGAGGTGCAAGATTAGGCGCGAGGCGTGAAACTTGCCAGCCCGCTGCTCAGAGCAGGGGAGCCAATGCCGCCGCCGTCTCCTTGCCGCTGACCACGGGCACCACCTCGAACTCGACGAGGTCGGTCTTTCCGGCGATCCAGCGCTGCAGCAGCGTAATGTCGTCGGTCTCCATGAGCTGGAAGCAGCGGCCGACATCGGCCGAAACCCAGCTTTCCACGAATTTCAATTCGTCGGGCAGGCCGCGGCCCTCGTCGCGCAGGCGCCGGTAGACGGCCTTGGCGTTCTGGTTGCGGAACTTCTCGAGCACCATGAACAGCATTCACGCACCTTCGGCTTTCTTCTGACCGATCCGGGGCTCGGTGCCGGCGAGCAAGCGCCGGATGTTGCCGGCGTGGCGGGCCCACACCAGGATCGCGATGACGAGCGCGAGCTTGGCCACCTGCGCGTAGACGACGGCGCTGCCCCAGAGCGGCCAGAGCAGGCGGTCGGCGGCCCAGGCGTAGAGCGGCGCCAGTGCGATCGCGGCGAGCGCCGCCAGCGAGGAGTAGCGAAACAGCGCGGCGACGGCGAGCCAGGTGAGGCAGGCGAGCGCGCCGATCGGCCATGCCGCCGCGAGCAGCAAGCCGAGCGCGGTCGCGACACCCTTGCCGCCCTTGAAGCCGAGCCAGACCGGGAACACGTGGCCCAGCATCGCGCCGATGCCGGCCGCGAGCGCCATCTCCTCGGTGTAGAACCGGTGGACGAGCAGCAGCGCCGCCGCGCCCTTGGCACCGTCGAGCAGCAAGGTGGCGAGTGCCAGGCCCTTGCGGCCCGTACGCAGCACGTTGGTGGCGCCGATGTTGCCGGAGCCGACCTTGCGGATGTCGCCGAGCCCGGCAAGGCGCATGAGCACCACGCCGAACGGGATCGAGCCCAAGAGATAGCCGAACGCAAACGCCGCGGCGAGGTAGGGGAGAATGCGGGACCAGAAGAAGGGATCGGGCATGGCGCGGCGTCGGGCCGAGCGCCGCGGAAAGCTTCGGCACGCCGAAGCGCTCAAGGGGGATCTAGCGCGAATCGTAATCGCTTTGAATTCACCGCGGTACAGGTTTTGCGCGATTTTACTCTTGACAAAGTTCTTGTAATGTTCCATATGCGCGCGCATGGCCCGAATTGGGCCAGGCGGGCGGTGCCGCGGGTTTCGCGGGCCGCACGGGCTCTTTGAGATCGTGGATCATGTGCCGAACGACCGGCCCGGCTTGGCCGGGCACGTCGGCGCGCGTGCCGAGGGAGCGCTCTTGGCCGAAGCGTCGCCGGGCCATGCTGACAAATCGGGCCCTGCTGAGAAATGCTGACGTTTTGCAAAAAAATTTGAGATCAGTCGTTTCGCCCCGCCGTCGCCGCATGTAGGCGAAAGTAGGTGAAAGTAGGTGATTCAGGGGGAGGGGCGCGCGCAGGAAAGAGGGCGGGTGCACGTCATCTGAGGCTGAGCGCAGCGCGGCGGCTGCCCTCACTTCCCATTTCGCTGCAAGCGCAGCGAAATGGGCCCCTTCTCTCCCAGAGGGAGAGAGAAGAGTGGGCGCCGCTCTTTTCTTTTCTCTCCCTCCGGGAGAGAAGGGGCCCAAGCAACGCCACTGGCGTTGCTTGGGAAGTGAGGGCACGGCGCCGCGCCGCGCTCAGGATGGCGGCCTGAACTGCCAACAGATCACGCGTTAGGCCGCCTGCGCTTCGTAGAGCGTGCGTCCGGCGACGACCGTGCGCAGCACGCGGCCCTGCACCGGCATCTCGTCGAACGGCGAGTTCTTGGATTTGCTCTTGAAGCGCTTGGCGTCGACGATCCAGGGCCGGTCGGGGTCGAACAGCACGAGATCGGCGGGAACACCCTTGGCGATGCGGCCCAAGGGCAGGCGCAGGATCGCGGCCGGCGCGCTGGTGAGCTTCTTCAGCAGCTCGACGAGCGGAAGCCGGTTCTTGTGGTGCAGCGCGAGCGCCAGCGGCAGCAGCGTCTCGAGCCCGACCACGCCGTTCTCGGCCTGCGCGAAGGGCACGCGCTTCGTCTCCTGGTCCTGCGGCGCGTGATCGCTGGTGATCGCGTCGATCGTGCCGTCGGCGAGCCCCGCGATCACGGCCTCGCGGTCGCGCTCGGTGCGGAGCGGCGGCGATATCTTGCAAAAGGTACGGTATTCGCCGATGTCGCCCTCGGTCAGCGTGAAGTAGGGCGGAGCCGTGTCGCAGGTGACGCGAAGGCCCTTGGCCTTGGCGCGGCGGATCGCGTCGATGGCGTCGGCGGTCGAGACGTGCATCAGGTGGAGCCGCGCGCCGGTGAGCTCGACGAGGCGAAGGTCGCGCTCGATCATCATCACCTCGGCCATCGCCGGGATGCCGGGCAGGCCGAGCCGCATCGAAGTCTCGCCCTCGTTCATCGCGCCGCCCTTGGCGAGCGAGGGCTCCTCGGGATGCTGGAGGATCAGCGCGTCGAAGGTGCGCGAATAGGCGAGCACGCGGCGCATGACCTGCGCCTCGGCGAGCGCCCGCGGCCCGTCGGTGAAGCCGAGCGCGCCCATCTCGGCGAGCAGGCCCATCTCGGCCAGCTCCTTGCCTTCGAGGCCCTGCGTCGCCGCGGCGTAACAGAAGACCTTGGTCGCGCGCACCTCGCGCGCGCGGCGCGCGATGTACTCGACGCCGGCCACGTCGTCGATGCAGGGATCGGTGTTGGGCAGGCACACCATCGCGGTGACGCCGCCGGCCGAGGCGGCTTCGGCCGCGGTCTGGATCGTCTCCTTGTGCTCCTCGCCGGGCTCGCGCAGCTGCACGCGCATGTCGACGAGGCCGGGTGCCAGGATCTTGCCCTCGCAATCGACGAGCTCGCAGTCGAACGGCGGCGCGTCGTTGAAGAGCGCGGGACCGAAATCGCGGATCAGGCCGCCCTCGGTGACGAGCGCGCCCTCGAGGTCGAGGCCGGAAGCGGGATCGACAATACGGGCGTTGGTGTAGACGACGGGGCTGCCGCGGCCGTTGGCGCCGGGCATCAGTTCGTCACCTCGAGCGCCGGCGCGTTCGAGCGCAGCGCACGCGTCAGGATATCGAGGCAGGCCATGCGCACGGCGACGCCCATCTCGACCTGCTCCTGGATCACGCTGCGGCCGAAGTCGTCGGCCACCTCGCTGTCGATCTCGACGCCGCGGTTCATCGGGCCCGGGTGCATGATCAGCGCATCGGGCTTGGCCGCATCGAGCTTGTCGTAGTCGAGGCCGAAGAAGCGGAAATACTCGCGCGTCGAGGGCACGTAGCTGCCCTGCATGCGCTCGTTCTGGAGCCGCAGCATCATCACGATGTCGGCGCCGGCGAGGCCTTTCTTCATGTCGGTGTGGGCCTCCACGCCGAGCCGCTCGATCGCCGCGGGCAGCAGCGTGGGCGGCGCCACGACACGGACGCGCGCGCCCATCGTCGTCAGCAAACGGATGTTCGAGCGCGCGACCCGGCTGTGCAGCACGTCGCCGCAGATGGTGACGACGAGGCCCTCGAGGCGGCCCTTCCGCCGCCGGATCGTGAGCGCGTCGAGCAGGGCCTGCGTCGGGTGCTCGTGCTGGCCGTCGCCGCCGTTCATGACGACGCAGTTGACCTTGTCGGACAAGAGCTTCACCGCGCCGCTCTCGGGATGGCGCACGACCAGAACGTCGACGTGCATTGCGTTGAGCGTGATCGCGGTGTCGAGCAGTGTCTCGCCCTTCCTCACCGAGCTGCCATCGGCCGCCATGTTGATGACGTCGGCGCCGAGGCGCTTCCCCGCAAGCTCGAACGATGTGCGCGTGCGCGTCGAGCTCTCGAAGAAGAGATTGACCATCGTGCGCCCGCGCAGGAGCGAGCTCTTGGCGCCGCCGCGCCGGTTGAGCTCCACGTACTGTCCGGCGATGTCGAGAATCTCGGAGATGTCCGCGGCGGACAGCCCGTCGATGCCGAGCAGATGGCGATGCCGGAAAGGCACCGCGGGCGCGGATGCAGCGGCAAGCTCGGGACGAATGATCGATGACATTAAAGCGGCACTATAGGTGCGCGCCCCCGCCGGCGGCAAGGGGCTGGGCGCTCAGGCGCGGATTTGTCCCCGCATTCTCGCGATCGTCCGCTCGCGATGCCAGACATAGAGACCGGCGGCGACGATGAGGCCGGCGCCGACCAAGGTGAAGATGTCGGGCACCTCGGCGAAGATGACCCAGCCCAGGATCGTGGCCCAGACGATGGCCGTATAGAAGTACGGGGCGAGCAGCGAGGCCTCGGAGCGGGCGAAGGCCATGATGAGCAGCAGGTGGCCGCTTCCGCCGATCACGCCGGGCAGGCAGATCAGCAGCGCGTCCACGAGCGTCGGCGTCTGCCAGAAGAACGGCGCCACCGCCGCCATCGCCACGGCGCCGACCGAGGCGGTGTAGAAGAAGGTCGTCATTGTGTGATCGGCGCCACTCAAGGAACGGGTCATGATTTGGTAAACGGCGTAGATGAGCGCCGAGGCGAGGCCGAACAGGCTCGCCCATTCGAAGCCGAAGCCGGGTTTCACGATGATCACGACGCCCGCGAAGCCGACGAGCACGCCGAGCCAGCGGCGCGGACCCACCTTCTCGCCGAGCAGCACGACCGAGAGTGCCACCACGATCAGCGGCGCCGCCTGGGTGAGGATCACGAGATCCGCGAGCTTCAGGAACATGAGCCCGAAGAAGAAGGTCGTCGTGGTGCAGAGGAGGAGCGCCGAGCGCACGAGCTGGCGTGTCGGCGCCTTGCTGCGCACGAACGGGCGGAAGCGCGGCACCGCCAGCATGATGGCGGCGGCCACGGCCATGTGGACAAGGAAGCGCATCCAGATCAGCAGCGGCGGCGGATTGCGCTGGACGAGATCTTTGACCAGCGTGTCCATCGCGACGAATAGCAGCAGCGTGACGAGGATGAGCACGATGCCGCCGCGGCCCGCATGCGCGGGAGCGCGTGCCGCGGACATGGTTAGCGTCGGTGCTGTTGCGGCTTTGCCGGGCGCTGATGCGGACAACGGATCGAGTCGCAGGGACAAAAGGATTGCGAAATTGAGGCGCGTGTCATAACACGGCCCGCGCGTGCCGCAAGGAACGGAGCCACGCCGCCGTCTCGGGGCGCCCATGCGCCTTCGCGCCCCGCCGCCTTTGTGAGCGGCGGCGGGCGTGTATAATCGGCGCGAAGGGGAGCGCCGTCCCGACGGCAGACAAGACCGACAAGCCGCGCTGGTTTCGGTTCAGGAATTCGGTGGGAATGGGCCTCTACAAGATCGGGCGCAGTCCGAAGTCGGACATCGTTTTGACCGACGGCTCGGTCTCGCGCGACCACGCCGAGCTGTCCGATACCGACGACGGGCGCTATTCGATCATCGACGTGGGCTCCACCTACGGCACGTTCATCATGCGCGAAGGCGAGTGGCGCAAGATCAAGCAGGCCGTGATCGGGCCCGACGAGCCGGTCATGTTCGGCAAGCACAAGACGACGCCGACGCAGATGCTGAAGCTCAAAGGCAGCCGGCCGTCCGAGCCCAACTCGCGCGAGCCCGCGATCCGGCGGCTCGCCGCGATCCTCGCGGCCGACGTGGTCGGCTACAGCCGCATGATGGGCGAGGACGAGGGGGGCACGCTCGCCGCGCTCAAGGCGTGCCGGCGCGAGTTGTTCGATCCCATGGTGCAGCGCTTTCGCGGGCGCATCTTCAAGGTGATCGGCGACGGCATCCTCGCCGAGTTCCCGAGCGTCGTCGATGCCGTGCGCTGCGCGGTCGACATCCAGGCCTCGATGCTGAACCGCGCGTTCGGCCCATCCGGCAAAAGCATCACCTTCCGCATGGGCATCAACATCGGCGACGTGATCGCCGACGGCGACGACCTCTACGGCGACGGCGTCAACATCGCGGCGCGGCTCGAGACGCTCTCGCAGCCGGGCGGCCTCTGCATTTCCGGGCCGGTCTTCGACCAGATCAAGAACAAGCTCCAGCTCGACTACGAGGATCTAGGCGAGCAGACCGTCAAGAACATCGCCGAGCCGCTGCGCGTCTACCGCATCCAGTCGAGCGAGTCGGGGCGGAAGATTCCGAGCTAAGCGCTCCCTGTCACCGTCATCCCGACCGAAGCGCGGGTGCACCTGCACCGCGTGGAGTGGAGGGATCGCGCTGCCGTTGCACGTGGCCTCTGCACCACGATCCCTCCACTTCGCGAGCCGCAAGAGCGGCTCGCTTCGGTCGGGATGACGAAAACCGGCCGCTATGTCCGCGCCATATAGGCGTCGCGCATCACGTCTTTCTCGAGCTCGAGCTCCTGGAGGCGCGATTTCACGACGTCGCCGATGCTGACGATGCCGGCGATCACGCCGCCGTCGACCACTGGCACGTGGCGGACGCGGTGGCGCGTCATCTTGGCCATGACCTGCCGCACCGGCTCGTCGGGTGTGCAGGCGACCACCTCCGCGCGCATCAGATCGGCGACGGTCTTGCCGGCGAGCTCGGCGCCGTAGCGCACGTAGGCGCGCACGATGTCGCGCTCGTCGATGATGCCGTCGAGCTTGCGGCCGTCGGCGGAGACGATGAGCGCCCCCACATGCTCCATCTGCATGCGCGCGGCCGCGGTGGCGATCGGCGTCGCGCGCCCGACGGTCGCGACCCCGTGTCCTTTGCCGTCGAGAATCGCTTTAACTTGCATGGGTCCGGTCTCCCGCTGCGATGTGATTGAACCGGCCGATTCCCCGGGCGCGCCGTTTCGGCCCACCGACATTCCGCGCCGATCATAGCGCGCCGATGGCGCCGGCCAAGCCAAAAGGTGTCAGCGAAATTCCGTAGGCGACTGCGCTTTGCTAAACGAGCTGCGGCTCGCGGCCGGGCCTCTTCGCGGGCCTACTGCGCGCCCCCGCCTTGCGCTCGGCAGCAGCTTGCGCCGCCGCCGTTTTGGCCGCGGCTTCGCGGATGGCGGCATCGGCATCGGCCGCTTCCTTGGCTAAGCGCAGCGCGCGCAAGCCCTCGGTCTTCGCCGCCTCGGCCTGCCGGAGCTTCTCGCGCTCCGCATAGGCAGTGCGCGCTTCTTCGTCGCGCTGCTTCAGGCGAGCGAAGCGCTCATCGGCCCGGCGGCGCGCGTCTTCAGGCGACAGGCTCGCTGCTTTGGCCATGGCGTGGCTCCTTTCGATCCCGATTACGCCGACCACGCGCTCGTGCGACGATCGCGCAACCTTACGAGCGCGCCGGGTCCCGCGAGAGGGCGCGCCGGGCTCGGCTCAAAGACGCACAGAATGCGCAGCCAAATGGGAACACAAGAGGTGGGGCGGCGCGAGCCGCCCCACCGCGTCAGTCGGCGAGCTTCAGGTTGACGGCCGAGGGCTTGCCGCGGTCCTGCTGGACCTCGTAGCTGACCTTCTGGCCTTCGCGGAGGCTGTCGATGCCGGCGCGCTCGAGCGCGCTGATATGCACGAAGACGTCCTTGGAAGCGTCCTGGGGCTGGATGAAGCCATAGCCCTTCTGGACGTTGAACCACTTCACAGTACCGATAGACATGTAGATCCTTTTGGAAGCATGAATGGCCGCCGTGCGAGAGGCACGGCGGATCGACTCTTGCGAGAAGACAATGGATATCTGGTATCGAAAAGGTCGAATTTCAACGGCTTGGCGAAAAATGGTGTCCGGCCGCGAAACGCAACGTCAGACGGCGCCCGCCGCGCGCAGCTTGGCGACCGCCGGCTTGTCCAAGCCCAAGAGCTCTCCCAGCACCTCCTCCGTGTGCTCGCCCACCATCGGGGCGCCGCGGCGATATTCGACCGGCGTGGCCGACATCCGGATCGGGCTCGCAATGTAGCGCTCGCGCTTCCCGCTGGCGCTGTGCGGAATCTCGACCACCATGTTGCGCGCCTTCACCTGCACGTCGGCGAAGACCTCTTTGATCGTGTTGACCGGTCCGCACGGCACGCCGCGCTTCGAGAGCCCCTCGATCCAGTGGGCGGCGGGATGCTTCGCCGTGAGCGCCTTCACGCGCGCATCGCAGGCCGCGCGGTTGGTGACGCGGTGCGCGTTGGTCGCAAAGCGCGGATCGTCGGCCAGCGCCGGCTCGCCCGCGAACTCGCAGAATGCGCGGAACTGGCGGTCGTTGCCCACGGCGAGGATGAAGTGCCCGTCGGCCGTGGGATAGGCCTGATAGGGCACGATCGTCGCGTGCGCGGTGCCCCAGGCTTTGGGCACCGAGCCGGTGTGGAGATAGTTCATGCCCTCGTTGATGAGCCACGCCACTTGGCAATCGAGCAGGGCCATGTCGAGGTGCTGGCCTTGGCCGGTGAGATCGCGGTGGCGCAGCGCCGCGAGGATCGCGATGTTGCAATACATGCCCGTCATCACGTCGGCGATGCCGACGCCGACCTTGGCCGGCTCGCCGCCCGCCGGACCGGTGATGCTCATGATCCCGCCCATGGCCTGGATCACGAGGTCGAAGCCGGCGCGATCCGCGTAGGGGCCGGTCTGGCCGAAGCCGGTCAGCGAGCAGTAGACGAGGCGGGGAAACCGGTCCTTGAGCTGCGGATAGGCGAGCCCGTACTTCGCCAGGTCGCCGGTCTTGTAGTTCTCGAACAGCACGTCGCTCTTGGCGATGAGCTTCAGCGCCACCTCCTGGCCCTCGCGCGCGGCGAGGTTCAGCGTGATCGAACGCTTGTTGCGGTTGGCGGCGTTGAAATAGACGCTTTCGCGCGGCTGATCGCGCCCCTCCTTGTCCTTCAGGAAGGGCGGCCCCCAGGCGCGCACGTCGTCGCCGCCGCCGGGGCGCTCGACCTTGATCACGTCGGCGCCGAGATCGGCCAGGATCTGCGTGGCCGTCGGCCCCGCCAGGATGCGCGTCAGGTCGAAGATGCGGATGCCGGCCAGCGGCCCGGACATGAGCTTCCTCCCCAAGTCGAAGGCGCGCTTATAGGAAGAGAGCGGCGGCCGCGGCAAGCTCGGGCCGGCCGGCCGGGGCGATGGGGAAGACGATGTAGGCCTTGTTAAGCGCCGCGCCGCGCCGTTGATATTTTCGCATCCGTCGATGGAAACGGGTTCCTGCCTCGTATCCAGAGCGCCATGGGCCGAGCTTTCGTTCTCAGTCTGGCGCTGGTGGCCGTCATCGCGTCCGACGGCGCCGCCGAGGTCGTGACGCGCACGCTCGAGTTCGGGCAGGCGCGCCGCAGCTACATTCTGTTCACGCCCGACGCCGCGCGCGGCAGCGACCTGCCTCTCGTGGTCGCGCTGCACGGCGGCGGCGGCACGGCCGAGCAGATGATGTCGTTCAGCCGCTTCAACGCGATTGCCGCGCGCGAGGGCTTTGTCATCGCCTATCCGCAGGGCTCGGGGCGGCGCTGGAACGACGGCCGCGTCTTCCGCGGCCGCGCCGAGACCGATGCCGACGACGTCGGGTTCGTCCGCGCCGTCGTGGCCGACATCGCCAAGCGCACGCCGCTCGACCGCAGGCGCATCTACGCCGCCGGCATCTCCAATGGTGGCTTCATGAGCTTCCGTCTCGCCTGCGAAGCCGCCGATCTGTTCGCGGCGATCGCGCCCGTCACCGCGACCATGCCCGCCGATCTCGGCGCGCGCTGCCGCCCGAACGCGCCGGTCGCCGTGCTCGTCATCAACGGCACCGCCGACCCGCTGGTGCCCTACGAGGGCGGCCATGTGCGCGCGATGTTCGGGCTGCGCGGCGAGATCTGGTCGACGGAGCGTACGATATCGTTCTGGGCCGAACACAATCGCTGCGCCGCACCGCCCGACGTACGCGCCTTGGCCGACCGCGACAATGGCGACGGCTCGCGCGTGATCGAGGTGGCCTATGCGCGCTGCGCGGCGGGTCGCGTGCGGCTGCTGCGCATCGAAGGCGGAGGCCACACCTGGCCCGGCGGCGCGCAGTATCTCCCGGTCGGGTGGATCGGCCCCACCAACCGCGACATCGATGCAAGCGAAGTGATCTGGCGATTCTTCAAGGCCACGCAACGCTGATTTGCGCCGCGTGCGGCGGCGGCCCAGCATCTATGCTATCGTCGCAAGCGCCCTTTCATGGCTGAATCGCATGAATGAAAAGCGCAAGAACTCGGGACGGAAGAAGATGGGCCGCTCCCTTGTCCCGAACGAGCCCCGACCTCGGCGTTCCGATGCGCCGACGCGCTTGAAATACGCCTCCGGCAAATCCGGCACGCTTCTCGCGCCGATCCGCTTGAGCGTGGAGGAAGCCGAGGCGATCGTCGCGGCCTTTGCACTGTCGTTAGAAGTGGAAGGCGTGGGCCACGCCGATGCCGCACGGGCCGCCTTGGCCAAGATTGCTGCGGCCGGCTCGAATTCAGTCCGCGCCCGCCTCGCCAGGGCTTCCGCAAACTACCGGCAGCCGCGACCCATCGATGATTGGGAGGAGCTGGCGAGCGTCCTCAACGATGCGATCCGCGACGAGCAGGAGCTTCGCATCGCCTATTCCGATCAAGGGGGCGAAGATACGGTCCGAACCATTCGGCCGCTGGCATGGGCGGAGTCGCGCCGCGGCGATTCTGTCGCGGCCTGGTGCAAGCTTCGCAAGGATTTCCGCAACTTTCGCCTCGATCGGATCGTCGGCATCGCCGCGCTCCCGTCGTTCTTCAAGGGCGAGCGCGACGCGCTGCTGGAACGCTATATGAGCGGCGATTTCCGGTGAGCTCCGATCATCGCCCCCGTTTCTTCGCCAGCGCGTTGAGTGCGCCTTGGAGGATGTAGGCGGCGGCGGCGCGGTCGACGACTTCGGCGCGGCGCTTGCGGCTCATGTCCGCCTCGTCGGTCAGCATGCGCTCGACCGCGGCCGTGGAGAGGCGCTCGTCCCAGAACGCGTAAGGCAGCGCGCACCGCTTGTCGAACTCGCGCGCGAATTCGCGCACCGATTGGCAGCGCGGTCCCTCGCTTCCGTCCATGTTGATCGGGAGGCCGTAGACGAGCGCGCCGGCGTGGCGCTCGCCGACCAGCGCCGCGAGCTGCTCGGCATCGCGCGTGAAGCGCGTGCGCCGGATGGTCGTGACCGGCGTCGCGATCGAGAGCATCGCGTCGGAGAGTGCGACACCGATCGTCTCGGCCCCGAGATCGAGACCCATCAGCCGCCGCCCCCGCATCAGCGTCGCGGCCAGCTCATCGAGCTTCCGTTCCATACGGACCAACGTACATCTCCCCCTCGCCCCAAGCGAGTGAGGGAAATTCGCGCGCTTGCGATGGCCGAGTCACCGCGATAGCTTCCGGGCATTCCCGCGACCGCTGTCGAGATTCTCCATGGCGCTCGATTCCACCGCCGTCAAACGCATTGCCCGCCTGGCCCGCATCGCCGTGCCCGAGGCGGAACTGGCGCCGCTGGCCAAGGAGCTTTCGGGGATCCTTACCTGGGTCGAGCAGCTCGACGCGGTCGACACGGCCGGCGTCGAGCCGATGACGAGCGTCGTCGCGGTCACATTGCCGATGCGCGAAGACGCGGTCACGGACGGCGGCGTGCCCGACGAAGTCCTTGCCAATGCGCCGGAGCCTGCGCGCGGTTTCTTCACCGTGCCGAAGGTGGTGGAATAGCGCGCGATGACGGCGCTGACGCAGCTCACGATCGCCGAGGCGCGCGCGGGCCTCGCTGCGCGCAAATTTTCGGCGCGCGAGCTGGCCGAGGCGCATGTCAAGGCCGTCGAGCAGATTCGGCCGCTCAACGCGTTCCTCACCGAGACGCCCCAGCACGCCCTCAAGATGGCCGGCGCTTCCGACAAGCGCCTCGCGAAGGGCGAGGCGGGTTTGCTCGAAGGCATTCCGCTCGCGATCAAGGACCTTTTTTGCACCGAGGGCGTGCGCACGACGGCGGCATCGAACATCCTCGGCAATTTCATTCCGCCCTACGAATCGACCGTCACCGCCAATCTCTGGCGCGCCGGCGCCGTGATGCTCGGCAAGACCAATCTCGACGAGTTCGCGATGGGCTCGTCGAACATGACGAGCGCGTTCGGGCCGGTCGAGAGTCCGTGGCGGCGGAAAGGCGACAACCGGAAGCTCGTTCCGGGCGGCTCCTCGGGCGGCTCCGCTGCGGCGGTGGCGGCGCGCGCGGCGCTGGGCGCGGTCGGCACCGACACAGGTGGATCTATCCGCCAGCCCGGCGCGTTGAGCGGCATCATCGGCATGAAGCCCACCTATGGCCGCTGCTCGCGCTGGGGCGTCGTGGCGTTCGCGTCGTCGCTCGATCAGCCCGGGCCGATGACGCGGACGGTGCGCGACTGCGCGATCCTGCTGCGCGCGATGGCCGGGCACGATCCCAAGGATTCCACCTCGGTGCCGCGCCCGGTTCCCGACTACGAGCGGGCGCTGACCGGCGATATCCGCGGCCTCAGAGTCGGCATCCCCAAGGAATACCGCATCGACGGCATGCCGGCCGAAATCGAGGCGCTCTGGCGGCAGGGCATCGGCTGGATGAAGGCGGCCGGCTGCCGAATGCGCGACATCTCGCTGCCGCATACGAAGTATGCGCTGCCGGCGTATTACATCGTGGCGCCGGCCGAAGCGTCGTCCAACCTCGCGCGCTACGACGGCGTGCGCTACGGCCTGCGCGTCGCGGGCGAGAACCTGATCGACATGTATGAGAAGACGCGCGGCGCCGGCTTCGGCGCCGAGGTGCGACGGCGCGTGCTGATCGGCACCTATGTGCTCTCGGCCGGCTACTACGACGCCTACTACATCAAGGCGCAGAAAGTGCGCGCGCGCATCGCCGAGGATTTCGAGCAGGCCTATCGCGAGGTCGACCTCATCCTGACCCCGGCGACACCCGGTCCCGCCTTCGCGATCGGCGAGAAGATGGACGATCCGATCGCGATGTATCTGAACGACGTGTTCACCGTGCCGGTGAACCTCTCGGGCCTGCCCGGCATCTCGGTGCCGGCTGGCTTGACCGCCGACGGCCTGCCGCTCGGCCTCCAGCTCATCGGCCGCGCCTTCGACGAAGAGACTCTGCTGCGCGCGGCCGACGTGCTCGAGCGTGCCGCCGGCTTCAAGGCGATGCCGGCGATGATGGCGGGTTAAGCTCATCCCCATCGTCATCCCGACCGGAGCGAGCCGTTCTTACGGCTCGCGAAGCGGAGGGATCGCGTCTCGCTGTTGCACGATCCCTCCACTTCGCGCGGTGCAAGAGCACCGCGCTTCGGTCGGGATGACGATGCGTTTTGGGGGGTCCGCAGACCTTGCCCCGCCGCGCGACAAGGCTGCAGTATATGAGGCGAAACATCACATCGGCCCCTTGCCGCAAAACCAGTTGGGAGGAACCATGAGTGCGCGTCATCTAGCGCGGGCCCTTATCTCGGGCGCCGCACTGACTCTCGGCGGAGTTCCCGCCAAGGCCGAAGAGATTACCGTCACCCATTGGGGCGCCCTGATGTATGGGACGCCCTACGCGGTTGCGATCAAGAAGGGCTTCTTCAAGGAGGCCGGGATCGAAATCACCGGTATTCTCACCTCGAAGGGCGGCGGCACCACGGTGCGCAACGTGATGGAGGGCGGCCTGCCGTTCGGCGAGGTGGCGCTTTCGGCCGCCGTCGCGGCGATGCAGGAAGGCGCCGAGATCAAGATCGTGATGATGGGCGTGCGCTCGGCGGCCGACATCTACTGGGTCGTGCCGCCCGCTTCGCCGCTGAAGACGGTCAAGGACCTCGTCGGCAAGAAGCTCGCCATCACCAGCCCGAAATCGGTGACCGACAGCCTGACGACGATGGTGCTCAACAAGCACGGCATTTTCGACAAGGTCGAGCGGCCCGCGCTCGGCACGGTGGGCGCGGGGCTGACCGCGCTCGACAAGGGCGCGGTCGATTCGGCCTCGCTGATCGATCCGCTCTATTCGGCGCGCAAGGACAAGTACCGCGTGCTGTTCGCGGTCAAGGACGAGCTTCCGCCGATCGCGCAGACGGTCGGCATCGCCTCCACCAAGTTCATGAAGGACCATCCGGAGAAGCTCCGCGCGATCATCGCCGGGCGCATGAAGGGCGTCGACTTCACCTACGCCAATCCGAAGGAAGCGGCGAAGATCCTCTCCGAGACCTACGACAAGCTGCCGGTTCCGGTCGCCGAGAGTGCTGTCGGCAACAACGTCGAGCTCAAATATTGGGGCCGCGGGGGCTTCGAGTACGCGGCGATGGACGAGATGATCAAAGCACTCAAGATCGTCGGCGCGCTCAAGGCCGAGGTCGATTGGAGCAAGATGGTCGATGCGTCCTTCCTGCCGAAGGAGCTGCAAAAGACGAACTGACTCCCTCGCCCATCGCGACCACGGCGCGGGGGTGAGCGCGCCGCCGCAGGGGATGTTGTGCCCGATCTTCACGCCGAGCTGCGAGGGGTCACGCGCGTGTATCCGGCGCTGGCTGGCTACCGGCCCGTGCACGCCTTGGGTCCGGTCGACCTCGAGCTGCGCCGCGGCGAGTTCTTCGCCGTGGTGGGCCCGTCGGGCTGTGGCAAGTCCACGCTGCTCGAAGTGATGGCCGGCCTGCAGGCGCCCTCCGAAGGCCGCGTCAGCTTCGAAGGGAAGCCGGTGGCGGGGCAGGTGCCCGACGGCATCGGCGTCGTGTTCCAGGAGGATGCGAGCTTTCCCTGGCTTACAGTGTGGGACAACGCCGCATTCGGCTTGCGACGCGCCGGCGTCGCAGCGGCCGAGATCGCGCGCCGCGTCGGCGATGCGCTCGCGTTCATGGGCCTCAAGGATTTCCAACAAGCCTATCCCGCGCAGCTTTCGGGCGGCATGCGCCAGCGCGTCTGCATCGCGCGCACGCTCGTGCTGCAGCCGCGTCTGATCCTGCTCGACGAGCCGTTCGGGGCACTCGACGCACAGACGCGGCTCCTAATGGGCGACGAGGTGCTGCGGCTCTGGCGGCGCACCGGCGCCACGATCCTGCTCATCACGCATGCGCTCGACGAGGCCGCGATGCTCTCGGACCGGGTCGGCGTGATGTCGGCGCGGCCCGGCCGCTTCCTCGACCTCGTCGAGACGCACTGGTCCAGGGAGCGCGACAGCACGATCGTGAGCGACGCGCGCTTTGGCGAGGTGACGGCGCGGCTCTGGCATCACCTGCGCGGCGAATCGCTGAAGGCCATGGGCCAGAGCGGCGCTTCGGTCGCGGCGCGCACCGGCCGGGCCGGGACATGAGCCGGATCGGCTGGATCCGCCTCGCCGTGCTGGTGGCGTTGGTGGCGCTGCTCGAAATCCTCGTCCGCACCGGCCGCATCCCCTACAAGACGATGCTGCCGCCTTCCGAGATGCTGACGGCGCTGGTGCGCCTGCTCGCCGCCGGGACCGCGACGCGCGATATCGTTCAGACCCTCACCTGCGTCGCCGCCGCGCTGGCGTCATCGGTCGTGGCCGGTTTCGGCTTGGGCGTCGCGATCCATCGCGTTCCGCGTCTGCGCCGCGCGCTCGAGCCGTTCTTCGCCACCTACTACGCGGTGCCGTTCTTCATCTTCTACCCGGTGCTGATCGCGATCTTCGATCTCTCGCTGCTGCCGATCATCCTGATGGGCTTCGCGTTCGCCGTGATCGCGATGTGCATCGCCACCATCAACGGCCTCGACCGCGTGCCGCGCGTGCTCGCCAAGGTGGCGCGGATACACCGCATGCGCGAGTTCGACACGGCGCTGCTCATGAAATTGCCGGCGGCGGCGCCGCACCTCTTCACCGGCTTGAAGCTCTGCGTCGCCTACAGCTTCATCGGCGTGATCGCGAGCGAGTTCATCCTGGCGCCCTCGGGCCTCGGCCATGCGATCGCCTACGCCTACAACGATTTCGACAACCGCACCATGTACGCGCTGATGCTGTTCGTGATGGTCGTGGTGATCACGCTCAACATGCTGCTGCACGGCTGGGAGCAGCGCCTGCTGAAGCGCTGGGAGGGGCGATGACCGGCGCGGCGAAGCGCGGCTTCGACATTGCGCTGGTGCTGATCGCGCTGATCGCCGGCTGGCAGGCGCTCTATCACGTCGTGGGCGAGACGGCGCTCACCTCGCCGGCGCAGACCTTCGCCTATATCGGCGAGCTGTTCACGACCAAGAGCGAGCTCTTCGCGCGCCACGCCTGGGAAACCTCACGCGCATTCCTGATGGCGCTGGCGCTCTCCTATGCGATCGGGCTTGCGATCGGCATCGCACTTGGCGCGCACCGGCTTTCGGGCGCCGTCGGCGAGCCGATCCTGGTGGCGCTCTATTCGCTGCCGAAGGTGACGCTCTATCCCGTGATCCTGCTCGTCTTCGGCCTCGGCCTCTCGGCCAAGGTCGCATTCGGCGCCATCCACGGCATTATCCCGGTCGCGATCTTCGCCATGAACGCGATCCGCCATATCAAGCCCGCCTACTTGAAGACGGCAAAAACGATGCGCCTGGCGCCGCACCAGGTCGTCACGACCGTCATCGTGCCCGCGACGCTGCCCGAGATCGTCACCGGCCTCCGCGTCGGCTTCTCGCTCACGCTCCTGGGCGTCATCATCGGCGAGATGTTCGCGTCGAAGCAGGGCTTGGGCTTCATGGTCATCAACGCGATCAACCTCGCCGACGTCGAGACCATGATGTCGGTCGCGTTCCTCCTCTTCGTCGCCGCCGCCATCGCCAACGGCGTCCTGCTCTGGATCGATCATTGGCTGCACAAGCGCGTATGACCGGGCAGACGGCGTTCAAAGTCCGGCTTGCGCGTCGTTCGGATGCCGCGGCACTTGCAAAGCTCTTCCGCCGCTTCTATCGCGAAGAGCGCTTCTCGCGCGACGCGATCGCCGGCGTGCCGCGGCGCCTTGCCGGACTGATGCGCCGGCAAGATACGGCGGCTTTCGTGGCCGATGCGGACGGAACCGTTGTCGGCGCCGCCGCGATGAGCACGGCCTATGGGCTCGAGGTCGGGCTCTATGCGGAGCTCGAGGATATCTATGTGCTGCGCGACTGGCGGGGGCGGGGTGTTGCCAGCGCGCTGGTCGAGGCCTGCCTTGCCTGGGCGGCACGGCGCGGATGCCACGATGTCGAGATCGTGCTGACGCCGCACGCGCAGGCCAAGAAAGGGCTTGCCGCCTGGTATGGGAAGCGCGGGTTCGAGAGCAGCGGTCGGGTGATCTGGTATCGCGAAGTGCCGACGCGAAATCGCCGCAGGTGATGCGCGGCGGATCGCGATGCGCTATGTAGGGGCGGGTTTGAAATCCGCCCCTCCGAAGAGCATATCGTCAGCAGATGTCCGCCAATCTCCTCGAAGGCCGCACCGGGAAGTGGGAGGTCGTCATCGGCCTCGAGGTCCATGCCCAGGTTACGGCGAAGTCGAAGCTGTTCTCGGGTGCCTCCACCGGGTTCGGGGCTGAGCCGAACACGCAAGTCTCGCTGGTCGATGCCGCCATGCCCGGAATGCTGCCGGTGATCAACCGCGTCTGCGTCGAGCAGGCGATCCGGACCGGCCTCGGCTTGAAGGCGAAGATCAATCTCCGCTCGGTGTTCGACCGCAAGAACTACTACTACCCGGATCTGCCGCCCGGCTATCAGATCTCGCAATACAAGCAGCCGGTCGTCGGCGAGGGCGCGCTCGTGCTCGATCTCGACGACGGTTCGACCAAGAGCGTCGGCATCGAGCGGGTGCATCTCGAGCAGGATGCGGGCAAGAGCCTCCACGACCAGGACCCGCGCCGCACCTATGTGGATCTGAACCGCGCGGGCGTGGGGTTGATGGAGATCGTCTCCAAGCCCGATTTGCGCAGCGCCGACGAGGCGGGGGCCTATCTCGCGAAGCTGCGCTCGATCCTGCGCTATCTCGGCACCTGCGACGGCGACATGGAGAAGGGCAATCTGCGCGCCGACGTGAACGTCTCGGTGCGCCGTGCCGGCAGCGCCGAGTACGGTACGCGCTGCGAGATCAAGAACGTCAATTCGATCCGCTTCGTGAAGCAGGCGGTCGACTACGAATCGCGCCGCCAGATCGACGTGCTCGAGGACGGCGGCAAGATCGACCAGGAGACGCGGCTCTTCGACAGCGCCAAGGGCGAGACGCGCCCGATGCGATCCAAGGAGGAGGCGCACGACTACCGCTATTTCCCCGACCCCGATCTGCTGCCGCTCGTGCTGGAGCAGACGTGGGTCGAGGAGATCAAGGCCGGGCTGCCGGAGCTGCCCGACGCCAAGAAAGAGCGCTTCATCCGCGCCTACGGGCTTTCGGCCTACGACGCCGGCGTGCTCGTCGGCGAAAAGGAAACGGCGGACTTCTACGAGGCCGTGGCCAAGGGCCGCGATGCCAAGCTCGCGGCGAACTGGACGATCAACGAATTCGTCGCGCGGCTCGGCAAGGCCGGGCTCGAGATCGGCGCCTCGCCGGTTTCGGCCGCGGCGCTCGGCGAGCTCGTCGGCCTCATCGCCGACAGCACGATCTCGGGCCGCATCGCCAAGGACGTGCTCGACGAGATGTTCGCGACCGGCAAGGGTGCCGCCGCCATCGTCGAGGCCAAGGGCTTGAAGCAGATCACCGACACCAGCGCGATCGAGGCCGCGATCGACAAGGCCATCGCCGCCAACCCGGCGCAAGTCGCGAATTACAAATCTGGGGAGACGAAAGTCGCCGGCTGGTTCGTGGGGCAGGTGATGAAGGCCACAGGCGGTAAGGCCAACCCGCAAATGGTCAATCAGCTGCTGGCGAAAAAGCTTGGGGCTTGAGAGAAACCTAGATCAGGCGCGAGCGGCCGCGCATCCGGTTTGGGTGGAGCGCTCCACACGTAGGGGCGCGCTGCGCGCGCCCTGTCTCTGCCAACGCGGAATCACGGCGTGCGAACTCTCTTCCTTCGGCCGTTGCGCGCGAGCGGGGCGCGCGCAGCGCGCCCCTACGCGGCATAGGCCGATACCCAATGACCGAACGTCAGCAATGAACGCCGAACTTTCGCGGCCGGTCTCGGTGGAGCGCACGATTCCCACTTGACTTTCCGTTAGCTTTCACTTACGGTAAGCTATGGCTTACGAGATGGCGTTGGCGGCACTGGCTGATTCGACTCGTCGGCGGGTGTTCGAGCGGTTGAGAGCAGGCCCGCGGTCGGTCGGCGCGATCGCGCGCGGCATGCCGGTGAGCCGACCGGCCGTCTCGCAGCACTTGAAGGTTGCGCTCCGCCGCTGGCTCGATCAGTTCTGGGACGAGGCACTGGTTGCGTTCAAAGCCGAGGCGGAACGCACAGCCAAGGAACCGAAGGGCCGGAGGGACGAGAAGCCATGACGCGAACAATTCCGATCGCGCCGGTGAGAAAGAGCATCCGCGTCAACGCGAGCCAGTCGCATTCTTTCGAGGTTTTCACCGCCGGCATCGGGCGCTGGTGGCCGCGCGACTGGAAGATCGGCAAGGCGGCGCTCAAGAGGAGAGCGACTTCGTCCTCTGGGAATCGAACGCGATCGCGCAGTATCTCGCGTCGAAGCGGCCCGAATTCGGCCTCCTGCCAAAGGACGAGCGCGCCCGGCTCGATGTTGCGCGCTGGCAATTCTGGGACCTCGCACACTGGGGTCCCGCTTGTGCTGCTTTCGCCTTCGAATACGTCGTGAAGCCCGCGCTCGGCATCGGTGCGCCGGATCCCGCCGCGATCGAGCGGGCAAGGGAACCCTTCCACGCCGTGGCGCGGGTGCTGGATGGCCAGCTGAGGGGCCGCCGGTACGTGACCGCCGATGCGCTGACGCTCGCCGATTTCTCCCTGGGCGCGGCGATGAATCTGGCCGAGATGGCGCACTACCCGACGGAGCCCTATGCCGAGATCAGGCGCTGGCATGCCTCGCTGTTGGCTCTGCCGGCCTGGAAGAAGACGCTGGCGCAAGCGGCGCCACCCTCCGCGGCCGCTGCCGCGTGAGCGCAGAGGCGGCGGGGCCGAGGCGCGGCGCAAGGCGCTATTTGAACTCCGTGCCGAAATTCAGTATGGGCAAGGCGTCTTAGTTCCTGTCATCCTGAGTGAAGCGAAGGATCTTGCCTCCCGACGGTGTTGCCGGTGCAGGCGAGGTCCTTTGCCATGCCCGGAATGGCGGTTCCAATTTTTTCGCCGCATAGACTGAACCGCGCCTCATGCTCCTCCTCGGCGTCCATTCGGGCTATCACGACGCCTGCGCCGCGCTCTACGACGACTACAAGCTCGTCGCGGCGGTGGCGCAGGAGCGCCTGACGCGGCGCAAGATCGACGGCGGGCGGGTGCCGACCGAGGCGATCGACGAATGCCTCGCCATCGCCGGCGTCGAGCGGAAGGACGTCGGCGCGCTCGTGTTGGGGCGCGCGGCGTTTCCGGCGCGTTTCTACAGCCATCTGCCGCTCGACCGCGCGCTCGAGGCGAGGGTGCGGCGCCTCGTCGGCAAGGAAAAGCACAAGAGCATGGAGCGCGAATGCGTGCGCTACCGGCGCAGCGACAGCGAAGCGATGTTCCGCGCCGGCGATTTCCTGGGCGCCCTCGGTCTCCCGCCCGGCATTCGCTTGCGCTTCTTCAATCACCACGAGGCGCACGCGCTGCCGACGCTGTTCCACACCGATTGGGACAAGGCGCTGCTCTATACGGCCGATGGCGGCGGCGACAACGTGCAATACAGCCACCGGATTTTCCGCGACGGCAAGATCGCGACGCTGTTCGGCGGCGACGAAGAGCTCGAGCGCCCGATGCGCATAGACAGCGTCGGCCTCGCCTATGGATACGCCACGCAGGCGCTCGGCTTTCGCATCAACCGCCACGAGGGCAAGACGACGGGCCTCGCGGCCTGGGGCGCGCCCATGTTCTACGACGGAATCGCGGCCCATTTCCGGGTCGACGATGCCGGGCAGATCACGAGCGATTTTCCCGACAATCCCACGCTGCGGCAGTTCCTGTTCGATCTCTTCAAGGGCGCCAAGCGCGAGGACGTCGCCGCTTCGATCCAGCGCTTCCTCGAGGAGTTCGTGATCGCGGCCGTCGCGCGGCTGCTCGAACGCAGCAAGACGCGCAGGCTCGGCCTTGCCGGCGGCGTCTTTGCCAACGTGCGCCTGAACCAGCGCCTGGCCGAAGAATTGCCGGTCGACGAGGTCTTCGTCTACCCGGCGATGAGCGATCAGGGGCTCGCCGCCGGCGGCGTGCTGAAATTCCTGCTCGAGCGCGACGGGCTCGAGACCTGGCTCGAGCACCGCTACCCGCTCGAGACGCTCTACTATGGCCGCGATTTCGGCGACGGCATCGACCGCGTGCTCGGGGGTGCCAACGGCATCGCATTCGTGCCGGGCTCGCCGGTCGACACGGCGGCGCAGCTCATCGCCGAGGGCGGCATTGTCGCGATCTACACCAAGGGCATGGAGTACGGCCCGCGCGCGCTGGGCGCCCGCTCGATCCTGGCGACGCCGGCCGACGCCTCCATCAACGCTACGCTCAACCGGCGGCTCGAGCGCTCGGAGTTCATGCCGTTCGCGCCGGTGGTGGCCGAGGAGGACGCCGATGCCGTGTTCAAGCTCGGCCGCGCCAAAGCCTATGCCGCGCGCTTCATGACGATCACCTCCCACGTCCAGCCCGGGTGGAAGGAGCGTATCCCGGCCGTGGTGCACGTCGACGGCACGGCGCGGCCGCAGACCATTCGCCGCGCGTGGAATCCGCTATACTACGACATCCTCAAGGCCTTCGAACGCCGGACCGGCTTGCCGATCCTCATCAATACCAGCTTCAATGTCCACGAAGAGCCGATCATCAACCGGCCCGAGGAGTGCCTGCGCGCGCTCGCCGAAGGACGCATCGACTACGTTGCGACCGCACGCGGCGTGTATGCGGGGCCGACTGCGCGCCGCGCCGCCGCCGCGGCCGGGCAATCCAAATCGCCGCAGACCGACCGCGCTCAGATTTAGCATGTTCGCGCAGGCCCATTTTACGCTTTGTTTACCGCAATAACCCCAAAATGAAGCGAATTGGTTATCGAGCGCCCTGACTCGAAACGGGAAGGGGGCTCGGCAACGAGGTTTCGCCCACGAGGAAGTTAGGGCCGCGGGAAGGAGGGAGCCCGGCGGTTTCAGCCATGCTCGGTCGCCGGCGCAAAGCGCACGGGGAGGTGTCCTCCCACGAGTCCCTCGCCGCAATGGCGAGCGCGGGCGCCACGTTCGCTGCGCGCCGCGACGACGCCGATCATGTCTTCCGAACCATCTTCGATCACGTCGGCGTCGGCATTTGGCAGACCACGCCCGAAGGCCGCTATCTTCGCGTCAATCAGCGCTGCGCGGAGATCATGGGCTACGACTCGCCCGAAGCCCTGGTGGCGGCGGTCCACGACATAGCGCGGCAGGTATACGTCGATCCGGGCGCACGCGAACTGTTCAAGGCGAAGCTCGAGGCCGAAGGCCGCGTATCGGGCTTTCTCGCGCGTCAGCGGCGTCGCGACGGCTCGATCTTCTGGGCGCGCCTGAGCGCGGTTGCTGTTCCGGGCACAGACGGCAAGCCCGCCTTCTATATCGGCTCGGGCGAGGATGTGAGCGAACTGATCGAGATTCAGGAGCGGCTGCGCGGCGCCGAGCGCGACTATCGCGAAATCTGGGAGAAGGCCGCCGAAGGCATCTACCGCTCGTCGCCCGAGGGCAAACCGTTTCGAGTCAATCCGGCGATGGTGCGCCTGAACGGGTACGCGAGCGAAGCCGAGTTGCTGGCCTCGGTAAACGACATCGCGCGCGAGTGGTACGTCGAATCCGGCCGCCGCGAGGAGTTCAAGCGGCTGATGGCCGAACACGGCCGCATCCACAATTTCGAATCGGAGGTTTTCCGCCACAAGACGCGCGAGCGAATCTGGGTCAGCGAGAACGCGTGGGAGGTGCGCGACGCCGAGGGCCGGCTGCTCTACTATGAGGGTACGGTGCGCGAAATCACGACGCCCAAGCGCGCCGAGCAGCGCCTCCGCGAGAGCCAGGAGCGCTTCCGCGACTTCGCCGACACGGCGTCGGACTGGTACTGGGAGACCGACGCCGATCACCGCATGTCGTTCATCTCCGACAACATCAAGCGCTTCGGGTTCGAGCCCGAGAATCTCGTCGGCCGCGCGCGCTGGGACTTCGCCGAACCCGAGCAGGCCGAGTTCTGGCGCCGCCACCGCGAGACGCTGAACCGTTGCGAGCCGTTCCGCGACTTCACCTACCGCCTGAGACCGTCGGGCGGGCACGCGCACGTCATCTCGATCAGCGGCAAGCCGGTGTTCGATTCCGCCGGGCGCTTCCGCGGCTATCGCGGCAGCGGGCGCATCATCACCGACCAGGTCCGCCAGCAGGAAAAGCTGAGCGCCAGCGAGGAGCGCTTCCGCGACTACGCGGACATGGCCTCCGACTGGTTCTGGGAGACCGACCGCGAACATCGTTTCACATATCTCTCCTCGAGCACGCGGCGGCCGAACGTGCGCGACCAGAGCGTGCTCGGTCGGCGCCGCTGGGACTATGCCGACGACGTCGAGGAGGAGCCCGAGAAGTGGAGAGCGCATCGCGCCGCGCTGGAGCGGCACGAGCCGTTCCGCGATTTCGCATTCCGCATGCGCAACGCGAGCGGCGAGGCCGAATACGTCTCCGTCAGCGGCAAGCCTGTGTTCGACGCGGCCGGAGGGTTCCAGGGCTATCGCGGATCGGCGCGCCGCGTTACCGAGCAGATGCGCCAGCAGGAGCTCTTGCGCGTGAGCCAGGAGCGCTTCCGCGATTTCGCCGCCACCGCCTCCGACTGGTTCTGGGAGACGGATGCCGAGCATCGCTTCAGCTACTTTTCCTCGAGCGCGCGCGTCGGGCCCGGCAATCCGGTCGAAGGCATCGGCAAGCGGCGCTGGGAGCTCGGCCTCGACGTCGGCGAGGAGCCCGAGAAGTGGGCGAAGCACCGCGCCGCCGTCGAGCGCCACGAGCCGTTCCGCGACTTCGTCTACCTGATCCGGATGGCCAACGGCGAAATCCACTACACGGCCACGAGCGGCACGCCGATCTTCGGGCCGGACGGGAGTTTTCGCGGCTACCGCGGCTCGTCGCGCCTCGTCACCGACACCGTCCGCCAGGAAGAGCGGCTCATGGAGGCCAAGAGCCATGCCGAGGCGGCGAGCGCCACGAAATCCACGTTCCTCGCCCACATGAGCCACGAGCTCAGGACGCCGCTCAACGCCATCATCGGTTTTTCCGAGATCATGAGCCGCGAGATGTTCGGCAAGATCGGCGTCCCGCGCTACATCGATTACATCAAGGACATCGGCGACAGCGCCCAGCATCTGCTGGGCCTGATCGAGGATATCCTCGACCTCTCCAAGGCCGAAGCGGGCAAGATGGAGCTGGAAGAGGCCGAGGTCGATCTCGGCGCTTCCATCCACTCCGCGTGCCTGATGCTGCGCGAACGCGCCAAGCGCGGCGGCGTCGCGCTGCACGAGGACGTGGCGGCGGAGCTGCCGCGGCTCTTCGGTGACCGCCGCCGCATCCGTCAGGTGCTGCTCAACCTCGTCTCGAACGCCGTCAAGTTCACCCCGCGCGGCGGCAGCGTGCGCGTCTCGGCCACGGCCACCGCCGAAGGCGGGTTGCTGCTGGCCGTGGCCGACACCGGCATCGGCATCGAGGCCGCCGACATTCCGCGCGTCTTCGAGCCCTTCGTTCAGCTGGGCCGCGACAAGACCATCAGCGGCGAGGGCACGGGGCTCGGGCTGCCTCTGTGCAAGGAGCTGGTCGAGCTCCACGGCGGGACGATCGCGTTGACGAGCCAGCCCGGCGTGGGCTCGACGGTCACGGCGGCGTTTCCGCCCGCGCGCACGGTCGCCAAGCGCGCCGTGGTCGCGGGTGCGGGTGAAGAGCGCGCCGGCACCCCCGCCGTTCCCGCTTGAGCGATGGCTGAAAGAGGCTAGGGTGGACCAGCGAGCGAGGAGAGGCACATGCGGCGCGGCGCACCGAGGGGATGCGGGCAATCCGGCCACCGCCGTCATGTCCAAGCGTAGGGTTCACCTCGACGCGAACTCCCTCCCGGCGCCGGCGCGGCCGGTTCAGCCGGAACCGGAGCCGACACGGCCGCCGGGACAGCCAGTGCCCGACCGGGGGAAATCGGTTCTCATCGCTCATATCAGCCACGGCCTGCGCACGCCGCTCAACGCGATCATCGGATTCTCCGAGATCATGGATCGCGAGATGTTCGGCAAGATCGGCATCCCGCGCTACATCGAGTATGTCAAGGACATCCGCGGCAGCGCGCAGCACTTGTTGCGCCTGATCGAGGACGTGGTCGATCTCTCCAAGGCCGAGGCCGGCGCCCTCGATCTCGAGGAAGACGAAATCGACGTGGCGTCGGCCGTCCGCTCGGTGTGCCTCAAGCAGCGCGAGAAGGCGGCGCGGGGCGGCGTCCAGATCGTGCACGAAGTCGCGGCCGAGATGCCACGGCTGGTGGGCGACCGGCGCCGCGTGCGCCAGATCCTGCAAAATCTCGTTTCGAACGCGGTGCACGTCACCACGCGCGGCGGCCGCGTGACCGTCTCGGCCGGGATCGACCAGGCGGGGCGCATCGTGCTTTCGATCGCCGACACCGGAAGCGGGATCGAGCCCGCGGAAATCCCGGGCGTGTTCGATCCCTTCGCCGGCCTCGGCCGCCTCCAGGACGTTGGCGGCGGCGGCACGGGTCTCGGCCTGCCGCTCTGCAAGGGTCTCATGGAGCTGCACGCCGGCACCATCGAGCTCGCGAGCCAGCTGGGCAGGGGCACGACGGTGACCGCGACCTTCCCGGCCGCGCGCACGATCAAAGCGAAACCGCCGGGCGCTTAGCCCGAAGGATTCACGCGGCGCCGCGCGGAACGCGCAGCCCTATACCTGCGCTTGAGCGTTTTCGGCCCTCTCCTTAGTGTGTCGCCGACATGAAGGGGAGGCGCGCGTGATCGATCTTTACACCTGGTCCACGCCCAATGGCCGCAAGGCCTCGATCATGCTCGAGGAATGTGGGCTGCCCTATACTGTGCACCCCATCAGCATCGGCAAGAACGCCGACCAGTTCACGCCGCACTTCGTGAAGATCAATCCCAACAGCAAGATTCCGGCGATGGTCGATTCGGACGGGCCGGGCGGAAAGTCGATCACGATCTTCGAATCGGGCGCCATCCTCATCTACCTCGCCGAGAAGACGGGCAGGCTCATGCCGAGAGACCCGCATGCGCGCATGGCGGCGATACAGTGGCTCATGTTCCAGATGGGCGGGGTGGGCCCGATGTTCGGCCAGGCGCACCATTTCCTCCGCGCGGCGCCGGAGAAGGTGCCCTACGCGATCGAGCGCTATATGAAGGAGACGCGCCGGCTCTACGGCGTGCTGGACGGGCATCTGAAATCGTCCGCCTATCTCGCGGGCGAATATTCGATCGCCGACATCGCCACCTATCCGTGGGTGGCCCGCCACGAATGGCACCAGGTCGAGTTGAAGGACTTCCCCAGCGTAAAGCGCTGGTACGACGCGATCGGCACACGCCCGCCCGTCGTCAAAGGGATGGCCGTTCCGCCACCCCCGCCTGCGGGCTGAAGCCGAGCCTGCGATCGGCTGCGAGGCGACCCTTGGGCGGGCGAAGGCCCGCCGAGCTGAGCCCCCGCGAGAGGCGCGGGGGCCGCAGGCTTCGGGTATCAGGCCGCGGCGAGGGCCGCCGGCGCAATCGCCTGCGGGCGGGCGATCGCCGACAATTCCTTCCGGCAGGCCTCGAGATCGCGCATGATCTTCTGATCGTCGCGATCGAAAACCTCCATCGAACCCAGCTTGATCTCGACAAGGTCGATGAGCAATTCCAGGCTTTTGCGGGTCAACATCTCTCTCTCCCCAAACCCCTAACCGGCGGCGTCCGTCCGCCGGGCATGCGGAATGCTCGCGGCCAAGCTTGAAGAAAAATTTAACGACACGGCTCGGGCTCGCTACGCCGTTCGGCTAGGCCGGACGGTCTGGGCGCTTAACCGAAAATCAAACGGGGCAAGCCACTGTTGCGCAGCGGCGGCGGGGGCGCCGTAGTTCGCCCATCGAGGAGCCGGCCATGGCCAAAGGCACGCCGATCAGCGCTTCTCAGCTCTTTTCGGACGACCCGAGCGAGTTCTTTATGGACGCGGGCGTGCCGCGCTACAACCGCCGCCTGACGGACAAGATCCTCGCCGCCTTCAATCACGCCTACGCGATGGGCGAGATGGACCTGGCGCGCAGCCTCTGGGACTGCCTCGTCGCGGCCGAGAAGCTCGGCCGGGAATACCATCAGCGCCGGCGCCCCAACCAGGCGCTCGACCTCGCGGCCGAATGGGTCGCGTTCGTCGATGCGCGCGACCGCTATCGCGAAGTCAGAGGTGCGCCGCAGGCCGCCGCCGACGAAACCTCGGAGGCGTTCCGCTCGATGCGCGACGCCCATCGGAGTTGGCTCGCGCACAACGGCAGCGACAATGCATCGCCGCTGCGGCCGACCGCGGCCGCGGCTGCGGTCGCGGACAACGGGGCCGACGCCGATCCCGCTCGCCAGCCGGCGCCGCGGCCGTGCGAGCCGCCTTCCTCGGGCGGGCACGATTGAGGCCGGTTCCCGCCTGATTGACAGGCCGGAACGCGGCCCCTAAATGCACCCTCCCGGCTGAATCCCGGCGCGCCCCCTGCGCCGGTTGCCGCGCGGACGGCACAGCGGAGGGTTAGCCAAGTGGTTACGGCGACGGTTTGCTAAACCGTGTACCCCAAAAGGGTACCGTGGGTTCGATTCCCACACCCTCCGCCATCCTTCGCGCCTGCGGCGCTTCGGCTGGCAGGCCAAAAGCGATGCGGGCGCGAAGGCTGCCCGCCGTAGCCCGAAGGGCGAAGGTGGGCCGTTGACAGCGAGCCAAGATCCGCAAACCTACGAGCCTCGGTTGAAACTCGAGGCGCGGCCGATGCACTACGTTTATCTCATCCGGAGCATCGTTTCACCTGACCAGCGATACGTCGGCGCGACGGCCGATTTGAAGAGCCGCCTCAATGCGCACAACGCCGGGCAATCGGTCCACACCTCGAAATACAAACCGTGGACCCTCGTCGCATATTTCGCTTTCGACCACGAACCTCGCGCTGTCGCATTCGAGAAATACCTGAAGTCGGGCTCGGGGCGCGCTTTTGCCAACAAGCATCTTTGGTAGCGAGCATGTTGACGTCGTTGGCCGCGGCGGCGTGGCGGATAGAGGTCCTGGACGATCAGGAGCTTCGTCTCCGCCGCCATCGCCCTGCGACACGTCCGGAGAATGGCGACGGCGCGTTCGTCGTTCCAGTCGTGGATCACGTGCTTGAGGAGGTAGGCGTCTGCGCCCGCGGGGGACCTCGGCGAAAAAATCGCCGCCGACGGTCGTGCACCGGTCATCCCGAGCTGGGCAGAGCCTCGGGGCAGGCGCAAAAGCATACGTGGGTTCGATTCCAACACCCTCCGCCATTCTCTCGCTCTCGCCGCTTCGGCCCGCCCGCGCCACGCGAGCCATGCGTTGCTAGGGCGAAATTTCGCGCTGAATGTCAGCATTTGTCAGCGTCGCCGCGCGACGGCGGCGTCACAGCACGGAACGCGCTGCAGGATGTCAACAAATGCAAACAGGGGGGCCGCGCGGCCGCCTCAGGTCGGCGTGGGGGCACACGCCGTCGCTTCGCCGGCGATCGCGGGCGTGGCGCATCTCCGCCAATCCCGACGTCAAGGCCGCCGCCGGACGGCCCGTTCCAACACCTCCTGCCGCGCGAGGCGAAGACGACGCGCCGGCGGGGCAAAGTCTGCGAGGAGATATTCACTTTTTGTTCTTTTGCCAAGAGTCCTCCTTTATCCCCTTGACGCGTCAAGGGGATAATCGTGCAAGAGTCGCTTTGAGCCTGAGCCTGATAGTGTCCGGGTGCTCGGGAGGGCCAAGCGGGGAATCGCAACCTGCGATTTGATAACAAACTTCGCGCGGGCGCATGGCGTTTCGGCTGGTCGATAAGGGCTGGGGCCAAGAGCTCGAAAAGGCTCTGTCGGCCGATGCAGGTGCGCTTCGCATCGTTTGTCCCTTCATTAATGACGGCGCGCTGAAGCGGCTAGTCCGCGACTCCCATCCTCGCCGAATCCAAGTTATTACTCGCTTTAATCTCGTCGACTTTGCCCAAGGCGTCAGCGACACAGCCGCCTTGCGACGGCTCGTCAACGCCCGCGCGCAGGTTCGCGGCGTGAGGAATCTGCATGCGAAACTGTTTTTGTTCGGCTACAGTATCGTCATCGCGACTTCAGCGAACCTGACGAAGAGCGCGCTCAGTCGAAATCATGAGTTCGGTTTTGTGTCGGACGATGCCGGCGTAGTTAAGCAGTGCCGCGCCTATTTCGAAGCACTCTGGTTGCTTTCGGGCGCCGACCTCGTCACGGCACGCATCGACGCTTGGGATGCGAAAGTAACGCGCCATCTCGCATCGGGCGGCGGACCTCGGATTGCGAGCGGGCTTGGGGACGAAGGCGTCGACGCAGGATTTCCGCCGGAACCGCCGACGCCGCCACTTCTAGCAGCCGAAGCCGGCCACGCTTTCGTCAAGTTCCTGGGTGAAGCCAGCAACCGGGCACCGCTGATGCTCCCGATACTTGATGAGCTAAGACGGGCCGGCTGTCACTGGGCTGTGGCGTATCCAAACGGAAAACGACCACGCGCGGTCAGGGACGGCGCCGTTATCTTTATCGCGCGGATCACAAAGGAGCCGAATGACATTCGCGTATTCGGGCGCGCGACCGGACTACAGCATGTGCCCGGGCGCGATGATGCGACGCCCGACGATATCAAGCTTCGGAAATGGAAGCTGCAGTGGCCCCACTATATCCGCGTCCACAATGCCGAGTTTGTTGCTGGGACCATGGGGAATGGCATCTCGTTGTATGAAATGATGGACGCGCTTGCAGCCAACGCCTTCATGGCGACGCAGCGAAATGCAGCTAAAGGCGCGGGAAACACCGACCCGCGCCGCGCCTATCAGCAGCAGCCCGCGGTGGAACTAACCGGTGAGGGGCTTGCTTGGCTCAGCGTGCGGTTGGACGCTGCATTTTCGCTGCACGGAAAAACGCCCGCGAGCGAACTGCAGCAACTCGATTGGCCAAGTCCGCCGCCATGACCTCTCCGCCGTCGTCCGACTCACGCCGACCCATCGCCTAAAATCGATCGCCCTGGCGCATCAAGTTTGAGCCGAGATGGGAGGTCAGCTCATTTCTTGGTTTCAGGTTTGGGTCTAAGTCGCCGAAGTTTGTTATGTCGGGCACCAGCCGCCTCACTTCGGCTAGGACTTGGCTTGGCTCGGCGGACCATACTTTACCATCAGCAAGCCGAACGTTTCGCACATAGATCAGCGCCGTATACAGCGCGTCTTCGTCATATCCAATGAATCCATCGCTCCCGACTGCTCCCGGAGGTGCCGCCTGCTCCGCCGCACCGCCGCGTCTTGCAGGCGGGCCTGCGCCTGAACGCCAGCGACGCGCTCGATGCATCGGTCGAGCGCGCTTACTCGTGATGGATGCGTCCCTTCGGGAAGAACGCGCGAAACGCGAACGCGAAGCTCACGTCGTGCACCGCGTCGGTGGGCGCGCCGCCGCCGCTCCGGCGCTGCACGACGATGTTGCCGACGTCGCGGCCGTCCGCAATGAGCGGGCTGTCGAGCGCGGAATTCTGGCCCTCTTCCCAGGTGATGATCAGATCCCGATGCTCCACCCGGCGGCGCTTCTTGAGCAGGCTGAAGGTCCACGCGTCTCCGTCGACGACCACCACGCGCTCGAGCGGGGGCACGCCCTCGGGCAGCGGGCCGTCGAAGAGGAACGGCTTCGCGCTCGAGTCGTAACGCGCATAGGGGTTGCGCCCATAGTCGCGCGCTTCCGGGTCGCTCGGCACCAGTATGCGGCCGTCCGGATACCTCTGCTTGAAGCGCCCGACGCTTTCCACGCGCATCGGAAGCATCGTCAGCTTCTTGCCCGCCAGCGCTCCCACCAAGCCCTCGCCAAGATATTGCTGCCACCAGCTCTCCGTTTCGCGGTCGTACATGACGAGGTCCGAATTGCGCAGCTTGCCGGTGGTGCCGAAGGATAGAACCCGTCCGTCGAGGCGCCGGTCGAACACAATGGCTGAATTGCAGAGCGGGCAGAACGTCACCGCCACCGGAACGCCGCCAATGGTGTCGTTCACGATCTCGTGCCAGGTGAGAATCCGCAACGGATACGCGCGCGCCTCGCCCCCGATCGCAAGCGTGATGACCGGCTCGTTCTCGCCAAGACCGCGCGCCCTCGCGGCGGATGCGAATCGCGGCTGATCGATTGCCGGAATCCGGTCCTTGGCGATGACGGAGCGAATCTCCATCAACGGAACGGTGGCCTTCGAAAAATCCGTCCGCGGCCACTCCGATGCCCAATCGCGCGGCGGCTCGCTCGCCGCCCACGGGCTCGCGCCGGCGATGACAAGCAGTGCCGCCGCGCCTGCGCACAGCGAGGCCCGCGCACGATCACGAATTGCTCCACGGCCTAGCATCGGTCACCTCTCGTTCCGGCGAACGGTCTCGCTCCGCGGGTGGCGGGCCCGCCGATCATCTCAGTTGCGGCACCGCGCGCATGGCGACCCAGGAAAGCATCCTGCGGCCGAAGAGTCCGCCGAGCGCCGTAATCACGATCGCCGTGCCGAAATTCCAGGCCAGGATCATGATCGTCGCGTCGAGCGCGTGGACCAACAACAGCCCGGCCGCGGTCATCGCGGCCACCGCCAGGCCGCCCATCATCGTCGCGGCGGCGGGCCGAAGCGGCGCCGCATGGCGCAGCATCAGAAGCATCGCAGCCGAAAGCGGCACGCTCGTCAGCGCGATTGTTGCAAGGCACCCCGCGAGGTCGGCAAAGCGGACGCCATCGTCGCCCAAGTCGACCCAGGCGGTAACGCATCCATACCCGATCGTCGAGGCCCACACGGCAAAAGCCGGCGCGGGGAGGACGAGCCACAGGCGCGAGCGATCGGGGAGGCTTGCCATGAACGCGGCAAGAGCGGCCAGAAAGCCGGTGAGCAACGCCGCCGCGGCGCCAACGACGAAGACCGTTTCGCGCGCCTTTTGCGAAAGATCGGGACGGAGGCCCAGACTCATCCCGACGAGAACGAGGGCGAGGAGCGCGAGCGCCAGCCAGAAGACCGCGCGCACGAGCGGCGGGCGCAGGCGCCGGACGGGCGTGGCCTGGGCGGCCAAAGACATAACGAGTTCCGGTGTTGTGATCACGGCGCATCGCTCGCGCGGCCGAGCATTCTCCTCAGGTTCTTGAGGGCGCGGTGCAGCGCGACCTTCAAAGCCGTCGTCGACATCCCACTCACCTCGGCGGCCTCCCGCAGCGACATTTCCCGCAGCTTCAGCAGCGTCACGGCCCGGCGTTGGCCCGGCGGCAGGCTCTCGACCGCCCGGTGCAGAGCGCGCTCCTCCGACCTCGTCTCTTCGATATTCGCCAGAGGCTTGCCAAAAGTTTCATGCTCGGCTTTCAGCACGGCGTCGCGCGCTCTCGCCCGCCCCTGCTGCCGGAGGCGGTCGGTCGCGCGCCGGTGGGCGATCGCGACGAGCCACGGGGCAAATGGTCTTGTCGGATCATAGGTATGCCGAATGGCGTGCACCGTAAGGAGGATGTCTTGAACCGTATCTTCGACATCGCGAACGTCCCGGTGGCGCCGTCCCACGAGCGCGCGCAGATAGGGCACGATCTCTTCCAGCAAACGCCGATATGCTTGGCCGTCTCCCTCTTGCGCGCGGGCCATGAGGACAGACCATTCGCCACCCTGCGCCGGCAAACGCGATTGCCCGCGCCGATCACCCCGGCGGCCGGCAAAGCCGGAAGCGGGCGCGTTGTTCGCGGCGGCGGCAGGCGGAAGCTGCCGGTTGCATGGCCCGGGAAACATGGACTCTGCTTGTAGACCAAGGCATCGCGCGATCTCACCGCTTCTTTGCCCGGCCGACCATCAACAGAATGTGAGCAGGCTGGGCTGGCGGAGCGCCAAGAATCGCCGATCGCGTGTAACTTTTTCGATTGGCAATCCGAAACTCCTCGCGAACGTCCCCTTCGTGGTTCTGCAAAGGAGGAATCCAGCTATGACCAAAATCTCCGCCATCGCGCTCGCCTCGGCCGTTGCTGGCGCGATCGCCCTCGCAGCCGTTGCCACCGCCCAGACCAAGGGCGCGTCCGGTTTCAAGTGCTACGGCATCGCCAAGGCCGGCCTGAACGATTGCGCCCTGAAGGGTGTCCATGACTGCGCCGGGCAGTCGAAGGCCAGCTACGACCTCGCCGATTGGAAGGCCGTGAAGGACGCGGCCGAGTGCACCAAGATGGGCGGCTCGGACAAGATCGGCAAGGGCGTCAATCCCAAGGCGCCGAAGTCGTAGGGAATCACGGCCGGCCTGTGGTGGCGGAGCACCGGCGTCGCGCGCCGGCTCCCGCGCACGGACGCCTGCCCATCTCCGCGAGCGCGGGGGTGGGCTCCGCCATCGCGATTTCCAGAACCTCTTCGACCGCGCGCAGCTGAGCCCCGCGCTGCATGCCAGCGCGCCATGTCATGAGCGTCCCATGAGCACCGTTACCAAGACCTCGGGCGCCGATGCCCGCGCGGGCCGCCGGCTGCTCTCCCAATTCGGCAGCCTGTTCGAGGCCCACGAGGCGGCGGGGCGCTGGCTCACGACGTACGTGGAACCGGTCTTCAACGTTGCCGCACGCATTTGGATGGGCAAGATCTTCATCGACTCCGGCCTGGCCCGCGTAGCCAACTGGAACAGTCAGGAGTTCCTTTTCGGCGAGGAGTACAAGCTCGGCCTGTTCCCGCCCAAGCTCTGGGCGATCGTCACCACCGGGTGCGAGCTCGTTCTTCCCGTGCTCCTGTTCGTAGGGCTTTTCACGCGCGTTCCGGCGCTGGGGCTGTTCATCATGACGGCCGTCATCCACTTCGTGGTCGGCTACGCCAATGACGACTATCTGGCGCCCTATCACTATGTGTGGATGTTGGCGTTCGGATATCTCTTCATCCGCGGCGGCGGCCCCCTCTCGATCGATGGCCTCATCAAGACTTCGCGGGCGCGATCGACCGCTTAGGCCGTCGCCCGAGGCGAAAATCAGCGAGGGTCCAGATCAGCAGCCGTGCTGAAGGGTGACTTCGGCGACGCGGTTGCATGCTTTGCGGATCTCCACCGCAAAGACCGGATCGGTCACCGCCCGTGCTAGGGCGCTTGCCCCCGCATAAAGGGCCAGGGCGGCAACCGCGCGACAATAAGGGTTATCGGCCGTCTTCGGGATCGTTTGGGTCACCTCCGAGGCCAATGTTTGAAGCATGCGCGTAAACGCTTCGCGCACCTCAGGATCAGAACGCGCTGCCTCGATTGCAAACAGAACGAGCGACCAACCCGATCCGTCCGGCTCAAAAACCGAGGGAACAGCGACCGGGTCCGGGCTGCCGGTTTCACCGTTTCTGGAGGCATTCGCGTCGTTGAGACCGTGAAACCGGGCCTGGTTCAGCACTGCTTCTTCGAGTGCGGCTGCGATCAATTCGGCCTTTGAGCCAAAATAGGCATAGAACGCTCCACGCGTGAGCCCGGCCTCGGCCATAATCCGGTCGATAGTCAATGCCTCGAAGCCTCGCAGTGGCAAGAGTTGGGCAGCCGCGTCGAGTATCCGCTTGCGCGTCTTGTCCCTGTATTCCGGTCCGTAGCGCATCGCCCCTTGCCTCGCGCGCAGCCGTTCCTCCCCTGGTGCCGGAAAATCCCCCTCGCGCTGTCCGGCCATCGCAGTCACTGTCAAGACATATTTCGCCGAATCCGCTCGCGAGGTTACACATCGCCGTGCTTACGCGTTGACCGCGCTGACGACAAAACTCGATAGCGCGCGCGATTCGGCCTGCAACGGATCGCATGTCGATCAACATAAAGTAACTGCGGGCGCCATGCGCGCGTGCGTGCCGAGAGCGGGGGCAGCGATCGCGAAATCAGTCAGTCCTTCATGTTCATCAACATTCGCCCACGCGATCCGATGTTAAACAACATTGATTTCCCAAGCGCCCGACTTTGTGACCAACCATCGAGTGGTCGAGCGCGACGACGACGATTGCTCACGTTGGTTTCCGCAGAGGATTGCCGCGCATAGGAGACTGAGGCCCGCGAGAGGAAGCCGAGGGGAGATGCCGCGAGCTTATCCGCAGCAGTTGAGGGAACAGATCGTGCGGAAGGTTATGTCCGGCGTCTCGCGGCGCACGACAGCGCAGCTATTCGATGTCAGCCTCGCCTTCGTGGTCAAGCTGATGCAGCGCTGGAGTCGAGACGGCACTGTGCAGCCAAGAGGGTGCACGCGTATCTGTTGGCGGAACACGACCGCTTGGTGCGGGCGCTGATAGCGGCGCAGCCGGGCGTTACAATTGTCGAGCTCCACCAGAGGCTGGCTGCCGCGGGGCTTCGGCTCAGTTGTGCGTCCGTCCGGCGCTATCTCATCGCAGAAGGCCTCGATCGGAAGAGTAGGCGCTCGATGCATCTGGGCGCAGATGCCCAGCCGTTGCGGTCGCCGGCGCCGCCGACGAGGATGGTCACACCCCTCTGAGTTCGTCCGGCTGCTGTTCGAGCTCGGCGCCGGCAGGCGCCGAGGCTGATCGACGCTCCCCATGAGCGGGGTTTCGTACCCGTCAACGTAGGTCACGCGTCATTGAGCGTCGCTTGGCAGGGCTTTTGCTTGGCCACTGCCAGTAACAGCGGCCACTCACCGTGTAAAAATGACAACAATCATAGAAATGATGATCATCATGGAAATATTAGTCCGCGTCTTTACTTGCGCTATCGCCAAAACTGCACTTAAGAGTGGCGAACCAGCGCGGCTCGGTAGCTCGCATCGAGTTGCATCGCCGTCGCGCCGGCGCCGAGGGCAAGCATTTAGGGGAAAGAGGGTGCGACGATGAGAGGAAGTCGTTGGGTTTCGCTGAAATCCGCGCTGACAGCGACGGCCGGCGCTGCAGCACTGCTGGCCGGATATCCGGCACACGCCGAAACGGCCGTCCAGGCCGAGTTGCGGGCCCTGCGCGAGCGCCTGGCGCAGCTCGAGAGCCAAGTCAGCAAGGACAAGCGGAGGGTGGCCGCGGCGGCGGCCGTCGAGGCCGGCGACAAGCCGCGGAGCTGGAAGCTGCCGGGGACGAATACATCGATGAACATCGGCGGTTACGTCAAGTTCGACGCGCTGTTCGACTTCAACGGCACATCCGGCGATGCGATCGCGATAGCCGCCGCGCCGGCCGAGGGCAGCGTGGCCGACAATTTGGGGAACGGCGGAAACTTCCGCTTCCATGCTCGACAGACTCGGTTCTGGATTCAGACCTGGACGCCAACCGACTGGGGCGAGATGCGCACCTATATCGAGACGGATTTCTTCGGCGCAGGCAACGTCCTGCGTCTGCGCCATGCCTATGGCACGCTCGGCCCCGTGCTGGCCGGCCAGACCTGGTCGACCTTCATGCCGGTCTTTGCCGGCGCCGATACGCTCGACTTCGGCGGGCCCACCGGACAGATCTTCATCCGCCAAGCGATGATCCGGTACACGCACAACTTCGGCGGCGGCCTCGAACTGCAGTTGGCCCTCGAGGACCCAGGTCCTGATCTCATCATCGGGGGAGCTTCCGCCGCGCAGCGGGCACCGGACGGAGTCGTAGCCCTCAGCTTCAAACTTCCAACCGCGCACTTGTGGGCCGCGGGCGTATTGCGCGGGATCGACCACGACACCGGTCTCGGGAACAACTCCGATCGAAAGCTCGGCTGGGGCGCCGCGATTGCGGGAACGTGGGACATCACCCCACGCATCGCCATGGGCGGCGAAGGCAGCCTCGGCGCCGGTTATGGCGGCAAATTCCTGGCCTCCGCGTCCGGGTTCAGCGACGCGATCCTCGCAGGAGGCAACAACGTCCAAACGATCGTGGCCTATGCCGCGAAGGGTTGGGTCGCCGTCAAGCTGACCGATACCATTACCACGAACGTCGCCGGCGGCTGGAGCCAGCAGGACGTCGACGAGGAGGTTGCCAAGGCAGTGATACCCGGGGGGACGCCGCACTGGTCCTGGTCGGCACAGGGCAACCTGATATGGCGGCCGGTCCCTCAAGTGACGTTCGGAATCGAGTACTCGCATTTCTTCGGCAGCCGCTTCAATTCGAACAACGCCACCGTGAACCGCATCCAGTTCGCGGCTCAGTATCGCTTCTAGCATTCAGCCTCGGGTCGTGCCGCCGACGATCCGACGTCGGCATGGACCCCTCCAACTGGCCGGTCCCAACAAGGGACCGGCCCCTTTTGCCGGGAACCGAAGGGGGAGCTCACATGATCGAACGCGGAAACGCGGCTCGGGCGCTCGCGGCGTCCATCCTATCGGTTGCAATCGCCGAAACAGCAGCCGCGCAAACGAGATCCGACGCGCTCGAATCGGAAATCCGCGCGATCCGCGAGCGCTTGGCGCAAATCGAAGCCAGCCAACGCGTGCCGCGGCGTGCGGTGGAGGCTGCCGCGGTCGAAGCAGGTGACCGTCCGCGCAGCTGGAAGCTGCCGGGGACCAACACGTCGATGTCGATCGGCGGCTTCGTGTACCTGCACGCGAGTGTCGATCTCAGCGGCGGCGGATTCGTGCTCGGCTCGGCCGCCCCTCCCGACGCCTCGCTGGCCTCGGCCACGGCCGAGGGGACTGCCGCGGAGAACCGTGCGAATGGCGGCAGCTTCCAGTTCAACGCGCGACACAGCCGGGTCATCATCCAGACAAGCACACCCACGGATTGGGGAAGCTTGGTGACCTTGATCGAGACGGACTTTCGCGCCGGCGCGGGCGCCTTCTTTCGGCTGCGCAAGGCCTACGGCTCGCTCGGTCCGGTCCTGGCCGGCCAGGACGACTCGACGTTTCGCATGCTGTTCGCGGAGCCCAATGCCCTCGATCCCGGCTTCGCCATCCTGACCCCGGAAAGCCGGCGGGCGCAGATCCGCTACAGCCACAATTTCGGCGGCGGGCTCGTCTTGAAGCTGGCCGCCGAAGACCCGACCGATGGTGTGCGTGTCGCCTCCTGTACCCCCACGTCGTGCGCGGCTTCGACGCTCCCCGTCGGTGCCGCGCAGCGATGGCCCGATTTCGTCGGCGCGCTCGACTATTTCTTCCCGCAGGGGCGCGTCGGCTTGGCCGGCACGATCCGCGAGCTCTCGGCCGACAGCGGCGGCGTGTCCGCGTTGAGCGTGCACGATCGCACCATCGGATGGGGCTTCGATATCGGCGCCAACGTACAGCTGCACAGGCTGGTCCGAATCGGCGGTATCGGCTTTGTCGGCGAGGGCATCGGCAGCCGAATCCAGGGCATCAATTTCACCGACGCGGTGTTCACGATCGCGCCCGGGTCGAATCTCGCCCAGCTCAACGCCGTGTTGACCTATGGCGGCATCGGCTGGGTCGAAGTCGCCGTCGCGCCGACGGTCTCCGTGTTGGGCATGGGCGGCTGGGCGGTGCAGGAGGCCGAGGACGAAGTCGCCGGACCAACACGCAGCGCCCGTAAGATCGGCCTCGCAGGCCTGGCCGACTATGCCTGGTTCGCGGGTGGAAACATAATCTGGAGCCCGGTTCCGCAAGTCAGCATCGGAGCCGAGTATATTCACGGTTTCGCGGCCCGATATGCTGGCCCCAATGCCACTCTCTCGCGCACGAGCGTGTCCTTCCGCTATCGGTTCTAGAGCCTGCCTTGGTCGCGCGGCTGTTCCTGTGCGCGAACGAACCAGCGGCGAGGTTGATTGCGGTCACACGGCACTCGGCGTGGGCGGTGTAGTAGCAGCGGACGTCGCCGCCGTGCAGGCGAGAGTGATTCCGGAACGTCAGCGCTGCACCGTGCCTTCGAAGGCCCCCGGTCCGATCAGGCGCACATAGTGGCCTTGGATGACGGATACGTTGGCGAGAACGACGATCGCGTAGCAGCCGGATGCAGGATGGTAGCGGGCACTCCAGCGGACGCACATACGATCGCCCTCGATCGACCACGACCCCGACGCGCCTCCGTCGAAATGAAAATTGCTCATGCCCTTGTCGGCCCGCACCGTGTAGCTGGCCGAGACCCGGCCGTCGGGGGAGAAACGCCAGATATGATCCTCGAAGCCGCGCAGCGTCCGAGTGAAACCGCGGAACTCACCGCCAGCTGTCATCGTCCGCAGCGCGTCGCCGGCCGGCGGAGCCCCCGTGACGGCGGTCGCGCCGGCAGTCGGTGCAGCGAGGGCAACGAAAATCGTCAGCGGCGTGATTTTCGGCAATGAACTGCTCGGTGGCTGGCGTGGCGCGCCATGCGCGTTCGGCTAAGCCGGCCCGGCGCCAAGCGAAGCAGGAGCGTGGGCGCACGCGGATCGCGTGCGCCCTCAGCGCGACCGGTTCTTGGCGGCCGCATGCGCCTTCAACGCGTCGACATCGTTCCCCGAAGAATCGGCAGATCGTGGGCGCCGTTCAGCGGGACAAAGCCGAAGACCGAACCCGGTTGCGCCGGGTTGCTCCCGATCAGCGTGACCCGATTGCCCGGTCCGGCATCGACCGCAAAGCACGCCCCGCGACTCGAAAAGATTCCCTGCATGTGCACGCAGAGGTGATTGCCGTTTACAGACCAACGGCCGACGCCCCCGCCATATTCGGGCGCCCCGCGGTCATTGGCGATCGGCGCGCGGATATAGCTGGCGGCAACCGAACCGTCGGGTGTCAGGCGCCAGACATGGTCCTCCATTCCTCGCGGACCGAGGAAATTGACGCGAATCTCCGAGCCGGACGCCCGACCCTGTAACGCCGCGCCGTCCAAGGGCAGTGCGACAGCGGGGCCTGCCGGCGCCAACGCGGCGGCAAGCGTCAGGAGTGCAGCGTGCGATTTGCTCATGGGAAGCCTCTCTTGCCGCCTGCTCGGCCGCGGCGGCGACGCTCGCCGCCGGAGCCACTGCGGCATCATGGAGCAAACTGTGCGCCCTCCCCGGTGACTTGGACTATTCACCACGCCGACACTTTGGCTCACCAAAACGAGAGATCAGTGGCACGCGTCTGTCGCAGCCCCCCAAGGGCCGGGCGGATGGTTCAGCTTCGCGTCGTTGGACAACCACGGGCGGCTTCACCGGTTCTTCGCCCGTGGCGCGGTCAACAGAGTGTGAGCAAGGCACATAACTCGGCTTGTAACCTTTGGCGCGGTAGCCCGAAACTTTCTTGACCACGTCCCCATTCGTGGTTCTGCAAAGGAGGAATCCAGCCATGACCAAAATCTCCGCCATCGCGCTTGCCTCGGCCGTCGCCGGCGCGATCGCCCTCGCAGCGGTTGCCACCGCCCAGACCAAGGGCGCGTCCGGTTTCAAGTGCTACGGCATCGCCAAGGCCGGCCTGAACGATTGCGCCAATGCCGCCAAGACCCATGACTGCGCCGGCCAGTCCAAGGTCAACTACGATCTGGCCGATTGGAACACCGTGAAGGATGCTGCCGATTGCGCAAGAATGGGCGGCGCGGAGAAGGCCGGCAAGGGCGTCAATCCGAAAGCCCCGAAGTCGTAGGACCGCGCAACCGATCGGCGACCACGACATCGGAACTTCGAGCCGCGCACTGGGCGGGGACGCGGTCCGGCCCCGACCGCGACAGCGTCCCCAACCTGCACCGAAGCTCTAGTTCCCACCGACGCCGCGTGCGTGCTGCCCGGATGGTCGGCGGGGCAAGCATCGGCGCTGGCCGCGTTGTCTAGGGAAGGCAATCGGCTCCCTTCTGGGCGCTCTCCTCGATCGCGCGCTTCTCGGCGGCGCCGATGGCGATCGTGGCGCGCTGCTGGCGCGCAAGCGCGCGATAGGCGCGGACCGACGTCGACCGCTCCAGCAGCGTGAACCAGCAGAAGGCCTTGCGGGGATCGGCCTGCTCGACGCCGCGCCCGATCGCATAGGCGTGCCCGAGCGTGAGATAGGCGTCGGGGAAATTTCCCGCCGCCGATTTGCGCAGCCATTCGACCGCCTGGCGCGGATCGGGTGCGAAGCCGCCGGTGCCGCCATAGAGCATTTGGCCGAGATTGCCCTGGGCCGCTGCGTGGCCGCCCTTGGCCGCCGCGGCATGCGCCTCGCCGGCGCGCCGCCACGCCTCGGCGCTCTCCTGCGGCTTCAGCCGCGCGATGCGCTGATACGCGCGCCCGAGGTTGAACTGGGCGCGGAGATTGCCGGGATCTGCGCGCAACGCGGCGTGGCAGGTTTCGAACGCCTCGCGCGCCGCAAGCTCGCTGATGCCGTCGAACTCCACGCCGGCCACGCCGCGTGGCTTGCCGGGATCATCCGGATGCGCGGCGAGCGCATCGCAGCGCGCGGCGTTGGCGCTCCGAGCGGCGTCGACAGTGCGCGACGCGAGCGGCGCGAGTTTCGGCCCCGAGGTGCTGCTGCTGGGAGGGGATGCGCTCTCGGCCATGCGCGGCGCCTCGGACGGGCCGATCTGGTTCGTGGCAACGCCCACCGCCACGGCCGCACCGACAAGAAGGATGGCGAGCGGCGGCAATTGCCGAAGCAAGCGCATGCGCGTCTCGCGCGGACGCGTCGGCGGGCCATCGTCGGCGATGCGGTTGCGCCGGTAGAGCGCGCGCACGGCCGGCAACGCCGCGTCGGCGATCAGCGTCGGCGAGGCCTCGCCGGCCTCGCGGGAGGCGTCCGCAGCGGCGGCCGGCGCATCTGCGGTATCGTCGGAAACGCGGGCGGGCTGCAGCCTGGGCGCCGCGAAATGGCGCTGGCCGAGCGGCGGCGGGAACCGGGCGGCCCATTCGGGCACCGATTGCGGCCGGGCCCGCTCCCGCAGCTCGAAGCCCCAGGCGATGGCGGCAAGGAACGGCTCGGAATAGCGCCCGCCGGTCGTTTCCGGCGTGAGCGGAACGATGGGGTCGGGACGGCGGCGCATCAGGGCGAGCACGCGGTCCACGACCGGCGTCGGCGGCGCGCCGCGCATCGCATAGTAGCACGTGGCCGCCAGCGCGAAGATATCCGACCACGGGCCGATCTCGCCGTCCGCGTCGTATTGCTCCGGGGGCGAAAAACCTTCCGAGACGACGCGCACGGAGGGCGGCTCGCCTTCGTAGTGCGCGCGGCGGACCGACCCGAAATCGATCAGCACCGGCAGGCCGTCGGCGCGCAGCATAATGTTGGACGGCTTGATGTCGCGGTGCAGCAGGCCGTCGGCGTGCATGACGCTGAGGCCGTCGAAGAGCCCGCCGAGCAGATGCGTGAGCTCCGCCTCGTCCCATCGCCTGCCGGCCGTCACGAGCCGAGCGAGGCTGTTCTCCCCGAGATATTCCATCACGATGTAGGTGGTCTCGCTGTGCGCGAGCACGCGATGGACGGGCACGATGTTCGGGTGATTGAAGCGCGCGATGTGCAGCGCCTCGGCGCGGAAGCGGTCGAGAAAGCCGCGAAAATCAGCGCTGTCGCCCGGCGTGCGGAACAGCGGACGCCGGGTCTCTGGATCGCGGCCCGCGACCAGGCTCTCGGGCATGTACTCCTTCAGGGCCACGCGCCGCTCGAGCTTCCTGTCGAATGCGAGATAGGTGATCCCGAACCCGCCCACGCCGAGCGGCGCCTCGATGCGGAACTCTTCGATCTCGTAGCCGCGCGGCAGCAGCAGCGATGCCGGCGGGGCAGCCCGCCCGCCGAGGCGCTGGCGCGCAACGTCGTCGTCGGCGGCGAAGCCGCCGTTTCGGAGTGAGCATTCCCTCCTGTAATCGGCCATCGCGGCCGCGCCCTTCGCGAGTCCCCAACAGAATAAAACGCGCCGAGCTTTGAGGGGTTCCGTGGTCGGGTCCCGGCCGCCGGCGGTGGCGGCGCCCCGCGTCAGACCCTCAACACGATCTTGCCCACATGCGCGCTCGTTTCCAGGCGCGCGTGCGCCTTCGCGGCGTCGGCGAGGGCAAAGGTCGAGTCGATCACCGGTTTGATCTTGCCGGCGGCGAGCAGCGGCCAGACTTGGCGGCGAAGCGCGTCGGCGACCGCGCCTTTTTCCGAGACGGGGCGCGCGCGCAAAACCGAGCCCACGACGGTCAGGCGCTTCCTGAGCAGCAGGCCGAGGTCGAGCTTCGCGTCGCGCCCGCCCAGCAGCGCGATGACTGCGAGCCGCCCCTCGATCGCGAGCGCCGCGACGTTGCGCTCGAAATACTTGCCGCCGACCATGTCCAGGATCACGTCGGCGCCTTTCTTCTTCGTCTCGGCCGCGACGGCCTCGACGAAGTCCTCGGTGTTGTAGTTGATCGCGCGGTCCGCGCCGAGCGTGCGGCAGGCCGCGCATTTCTCGTCAGAGCCCGCGGTGGCGAGCACGCGCGCGCCCATCGCCTTCGCCATCTGGATCGCCGTCGTGCCGATGCCGCTCGAGCCGCCATGGATGAGGATCGTCTCGCCCGCCTTCAAGCGCGCGCGGTCGAAGACGTTCTGCCACACGGTGAAGAAGGTCTCGGGCAGCGCCGCGGCTTCGACCATGCCGAGGCCTTCGGGCACCGGCAGGCATTGCGGCACCGGCGCCGTACAATACTCCGCATAGCCGCCGCCCGTTACCAGCGCGCAGACTTCGTCGCCGACACGAAGGCCATCGGCGCCGGGCCCGAGCACCGCCACAGTGCCCGCGATCTCCAGGCCCAGTATGTCCGACGCACCCAGCGGCGGCGGATAGGCGCCTTTTCTTTGCTCGACGTCGGGGCGGTTCACGCCCGCCGCCGCCACCTTGATCAGCACCTCGCCTTGCGCCGGCGCCGGCACCGCACGCTCGCCCAGGCGCAAGACTTCGGGACCGCCGGGGGCGGCGATCTCGACAGCTTTCATGCGGGCGGGGAGCGCGCTCATCTTTTTCTCACTATTTCCCGATTCTCCCCGCAATCAGGATCGCGGGCCGGGGAGACTTAGGTCGCGGCCCGTTTGTTGTCACCGCAATACCGAATGGAGCATCGATGCGCCATTGCCGCATGCCGTCGAATCGGGAGAGAATTCTGGCCGAGTTCAAAAAAAGAAGCGCGCCGCGATTTCATAAAATGAGTCGATAGTTCTCCGGCAACAACGAAATGAATTGGAAAGAAAACGCGAGCGGCTCTCTGGCCGGAAATAGATCAAATATGGTAAATCAAAAATACTCGCGGTACAGAGACTGTTCGTATGCGAGTCCTAGTCGAAGCGCGCCGATAGGTTGTGATTCGCGGATTCGTAAAGATCACGCCTTTACTAATTTTTTCCGTTGCACCCATCATGATGGTTTGGTAAGGGGGCAGGCACTCGGGTCATGGACAATTAAGACAAGGGGGCAAGGATGGCCGGATGGCTGCGCCGCCTCAGGCGGCTGAGCGTTCGACGTCGCACCTTGGCGGAGTTCTTCCCGGATCGCGAATTCCATTATCGCACCAAGGGCAGGGTCCGTTATTTCGTGCTCTCGAGCCGCGCGCAGTTCGGCCTGTGCGCCATATTCGCCGGCGCCGTTTCCTGGTCGATCTTCGCCACGTTCTATTTCGTCAGCTTCGACGGGGTTCTCCAGGAGAAGAATCGCGAGCTCGCCATGGCGCGCAAGAGCGAGCGCGAGCTCATGGGCGAAGTGCTGCGCTTCAATTCGCGCTTCCGCGATCTGACCGAAAACATCGCCAGGAGCCGCGCCGAGCTCTTGAAGGTCGCCGGACGCGCCGAGGATTGGCCGAAGGCCGGCTCGGGCGAGAACATGACGCCGGCCGAGCGCCAGAAAATCGCCGAGTCGATGGCCGCCTTCAGGGCGCTCTCGCAGAGTTGGCAGGATCTCAACTCGAAGAGCTCGAAGCTCGAAACCGAGTTGAAGGCGCTGGCCCACGAGGTCGAGATCTCGCTCGGCGAGCAGACCAAGCTGCGCGTCGACCGCGACAAGCTCACAGTCCAGCTGCGCGAGATGGGCGAGCAGCTCGTCGCCTCGCGCGGCACGAACGAAAAGCTGCTCGCCGACATCGAGCAGGGCAAGTTCTTCAAGAAGGAGCGCGACGCGTTCTCCGCGCGCATTCGCACGCTCGACGACGAGGTGCAGTCGCTGCGCGGCGCCGGCGCGCGCATGCGCCAGCGCGCGGAGGCCAGGGCCGATGAGGAGAAGGGCCTGCGCCGCGAGCGCGATGCGCTGTCCGGCCGCGTGCGCGCGCTCGAGGACGAGCTCACCGCGATGCGCGCCTCGCAGGAGCGCCTCGTCGAAAACCTGTTCGAGCGCTCGAAGAAGGGCGTCGCCGACTTGGAGCGCGTCGTTGCCATGACCGGCCTCGACATCGATCGAATGATCGGAACCAAGGGCCGCGGCGGGCCTTCGACCGAGGTCAAGTACACCGACGACGAGACGCTCAACGAGCGCGTCTCCGACCTCCGCCGGCGCCTCGAGCGCTGGCAGTCGCTGCAGTCGGCGGTCAAGAACCTGCCGCTGATCGCGCCGCTCGCCGAATACCGTATCACCAGCGGGCACGGCGGACGGCGCGACCCGTTCACCGGGCGCTGGACTTCGCACAACGGCATCGACATGACGCAGCCGGCGGGGACGCCGATCCTCGCCACCGGACCGGGCACGATCGCGTTCACCGGCTGGTACGGCGGCTATGGCTGGATGGTCGAGGTCGATCACGGCATGGGCGTACGCACGCGCTACGCGCATATGCAGAGCATCGCTGCGGAGAAGGGCCAGAAGGTGGAGGTCGGGATGAAACTCGGCCTGGTGGGATCCTCTGGCCGGAGTTCCGGTCCGCATCTGCATTACGAGATCCTCATCGACGGCAAGGCCGTCGATCCCACCAACTTCCTGACAGCAGGCCGCTATGTTCTCAAGAGATAGGCAGAAGGCGATCGAAGCAATGCCCGCAGATCTTCCCGTCAAAACGGTCGACATCCCCGCGCCCAAACCGCGCACGTCCAAGACCAGCATGCCCTCGATCGTGAGCGAGGGCCTGCACATCGCGGGCAACCTCTTCTCCGACGGCGACGTGCAGGTCGACGGGCGCGTCGAGGGCGACGTGCAGGGGCGCAACATCACCGTGGGCGCCACCGGCACCGTCGTCGGCAAGATCATCGCCGACGAGGCCATGATCAGCGGCGCCGTCAACGGCGAGATCCGCGCGCGCGCGGTGGTGCTGACCCGCACCGCCAAGGTCGCGAGCGACGTGACTCAGGAAAGCCTCAGCGTGGAGGCGGGCGCCATGTTCGAAGGCACCTGTCGCCGCCCCGGCTCGGGCGGGACGGCTTCGAAGGGCGCCAACGGCGGCGCGCACAAGGGCGTCGAGCTCTTGCTGACGACGCCGGCGGCCGAGAAGGTGAAGGTCTGATCTTGGGACCGCGCGCCTCCAGGCGCGCATCTTTCCTACGCTTCGCGGTCCAGAGAGCGCGCCTGGAGGCGCGCGGTCCCGGAACTACGCCGCCTCGCGGATGATCTCGGCGAACAGCGCCGGGTCCGCGTTGCCGCCCGAGCACACGACCACGGCGGTCTTGCCGCGCAGCGCGTAGCGGCCGGCGAGGACGGCGGCGAGCGCCACGGCGCCGCCAGGCTCCACCACCAGCTTGAAATGCACGAACGCCGCGGCCATCGCGCGGCGCACCTCGGCTTCGGTCACGACGAAGCCGCCGGCCAGCAGCCGCCGGTTCAGCGCGAAGGTGATTTCGCCCGGCGTCGGCGACATCAAAGCATCGCAGATCGACGCCGTCTGGGCGTCGACGGCGACACGCTCGCCGGCCACGAGCGAGCGCGCGGTGTCGTCGTAGTTCTCGGGCTCGCAGGCGAACACGTCCGTCTTCGGCAGCTTGTGGCGGAGCGCCAGCGCGCTGCCCGAGATGAGTCCGCCGCCGCCCACGGGCACCAGAACGGCGTCGGGGGCCGCGCCGAGCGCCGCGCACTGGTCGGCGATCTCGTTGCCGACGGTGCCCTGTCCGGCGATCACGTAGGGGTCGTCGAACGGCTTCACCAGCACGCATTTCTTCTCGCGCTGCAGCGCCTCGGCGATCTTTTCGCGCGAGTCCTTGTAGCGGTCGTAGAGCACGACTTCGGCCCCGAATGCCCGGGTGCGCGCGATCTTGAGCGGCGGCGCGTCCTTGGGCATCACGACGGTCGCCGGGCAACCCACCTCGCGCGCGGCGGCGGCGACGCCCTGCGCGTGATTGCCCGAGGAGTAGGCGATGACGCCGGCGCTCTTCTCCGCCGGCGAAAGCCGCGAGATTCGGTTATAGGCGCCGCGGAACTTGAACGAACCCGTCTTCTGCAGCGGCTCGGGCTTCACGTAGAGCGTGCCGCCGAGCTCCGCGTCGAGCAGCGGCGCGTTCAAGAGCGGCGTCACCGACGCGCGGCCGGCGAGGCGGCGCGCCGCGTCGAGCACGTCGTCGAAGGAGGGGAGCGGGACGTTGCTGGGGGCGAGGGCGGCCATGAAGCGCTCCGTTCAAACTCCGAGCAGGGCGGGAAGGTCGGCGAGCGTCTTGCATTCTTCGGCGACGGCGCCCGGCAGGCGCTCGCGCGGCTGGCCGGTGCGGTTGAGCCACGCGGTCTTGAAGTCGAAATGCGCCGCCCCATGCGCATCCCAGCCGTTCGACGAGAAGAAAGCGATCCGCGCCGGCGCCACGCCGAAATGATCCGAGGCGAGCTGATACACGCGGCGGTCGGGCTTGTAGATCCTGACCGCGTCCACGGAAAGCGAGGCTTCGAGCAGCGCGTCGAGCTTGGCGTGCTTGGCGGCGGCGGCGAGCATGTCGGGCGACCCGTTCGAGAGAATGGCGAGACGCATGCCCGCGGCCTTCAAACGCGCGAGTACGCCCGGCACCTCGGGGAAAGGATCGATGTCGCGATAGCAGTTCATGAGCTGCGCGCGAAGGTCCGGGCCCTTGATCTGCAGAGTCTCCAGCGCGAAATCGAGGGCCTCGCCGGTCACCTGCCAGAACGGCGCGTAGGTGCCCATGAGGCTGCGGAGCCACGTGTATTGCAGCTGCCTCAGGCGCCAGAGCGCGGACAGCTCCTCGGCCTTGCCGCCGAGCCGGTCGCGGCAGCGCGCCGCCGCCGAGTTGAAATCGTAGAGTGTGCCGTAGGCGTCGAAGACGCAGGCGGCGATGTCGGTGAAGGCGGGCACGCGGGCTCCCTGGTTTCGGCCTTTATAGCCCAGCGCGCTGCCCTTGACACGGACCAACACGGACTTTGACGGACCCGAACGCGGACAGCCCGACTCAATCGCCCGTGTTCGTCCGTGTAAGTCCGAGTTGGTCGGTGGGGGCCCGTTCGAATCAGCACGCCGGCCAGGCAGTGCGGTTGTCGGGCTTTTCCTTCTGCACGACCGGGATCTCGCCGAGCTTCTTCCGGCCCTCGAGGCCCTTGTTGACTTTGGTGCTATCGGTCGCGAGTTCCACATCATTGTCGCTGGCGAGCGGCGCGGCGGCCACGAGCACGTCGCCACCCTCCTTCACGAGCTGCGTGTTGCAGAAGGCGGCGTCGGGCGCGGGGGCCTGCCAATTCTGGGTGAGCCGCGGCAGGTCGAGCTTGTCGCCGAGGCGCAAGCGATAGACGGCGTGATTCTCGAGCACGAGCTTCGTGTACGTCCGCGTCTCCTCGAACGGGATCAGCTCGATCCAGTCGGCCCACTCGACCTTGCCCCTGCGCGGATCGCCGTGCAGTGCGAGCCAGCGGTCGACGCGGCCGGCGCCGGCATTGTAGGCGGCGATCATCAGCGGATAGGAGCCCTGATAGGTGTCGCGCAGGCGCTGCAGATGCTGCGTGCCGAGGCGCAGATTGTAGACCGGATCGGCGGTGAGGCGGTTCAGCGCATAGGGCATGAACGCGTCCTGCGCCTCGGCCTTGGCGGTGAACGGCATGAGCTGCATGAGGCCGCGCGCGCCCGCGTGGCTCTTGGCTGCGGCCACGAACTCGCTCTCCTGGCGGATCACCGCGAACACAAGCGCGGGTTCGACCAGATTGGCTTCGGGCAGATCGAGCGTCGGGAAGCCGTAGCTCGTGACCGCGGCGCCGTCGCGGGCGGCGAGCCTGGCAAGGCGCACCGAGGTCTGCGTGCGATAGTCGGGCGCGGTGAGGTCGAGCACGAACTTTGCGAGATAGCCGTGCTGCGAGGCCGACCACCCGCTGCCGTTCCCCGCCGCGCGCAGCGCGAACGCGCGGGCGCCGCGGGGCTCGCCGGCCGCGCGCAAGAGATGCGCTGCGCGCACCAGCTCGTCGCCCCAGAATTTCGCCTCGGAGGCGCCGCCCGCGGCGGGATCGAGCTTCAGCTCCTTCCAGCCAAGCCGCACGGCGGCGAGCTGGCCGTGGAAGGTCGAGGAGGAGGCGGCGGCGCGCGCCAGGACCTCTTGCGCCTTCGCCTTGTCGCCGCGCGCCTCGGCGGCGCGGCCGCGCCAATAGTCGAGCCGCGCAACCTCCCAGCCGGCGTGCTTCTGCCCGGCCGCCGCGGCGAAATGCGTCTCGGCCAGGTCCGCGCGGTCGAGGAGGCGCAGCGCGATAAAGCCGGCGAGGAACTCGGCTTCGGCGTAAGCGCCAGCGTCGTTCTCGCCCGCGCGCTGGCGATGGTTCTTCGCGAGATCGTAGGCGGCCTGGTATTGGCGCCGCCCGATCGCATCGCGGATCAGGACGTCGAACTCCTTCCACCAACGCTCCGGATCCTCGACCCTGGCGGGCAGCGCCATCGCGATCGCAATAGCCTGCGCATGCCGGAAGCCGCGGCGGTGCCAACGCACGAGATCGTAGAGGAAGCCTTCCTTCTGCGCCTCGGCGGCGGGTACCTCAGCGAGCGCAGCCTCGACGACGGCGGGCTTGCCGCGCAGCGCGTCGTCGCGCAGCTTGAAACGGGCTTCGACGGCGGCGCGATGCGGCTTCTCGAGCGTCACCTTGCCGAGCAGCTGCAGCGCGTGCCGCTTCTGGCCGAGCGCGGCGAGCTGGCCGATGCGCTCGGCGTGATCCTCGGACCGCAGCTCGGCGCCGTGGCGTTTCAGGATTTCCGCCTCCTCGGCGTCGGTCAGGCGCATGCGCGCCCAGGACCGGCGCAGCAGGTCGGTCGCTTCTTTCGCCTTGCCCTGCGATTTGAGAGCCGCGCAGGCGTCCAGCAACCCTTCGTCGGTTTCCGGCAGCCGGTCCGCGAACCAGGCGAGCAGCAAATCGGCGCCGGTGGTCAGCATGATCGAGCGCTCGGCGGCGCGCACGAGCCGATCGGACGCCGGCCAGTGCCGATTCTCCTTTATGAACGCGGCGATTTCGCCGAAGTCGACGCCCCGCTCACGGGCGCCGTCGTCGCGCACGAGCGTATGCCAAACGATGAGCTTTTTTGCCGCCGGGTCCCGCGCCTGCGCGCGGAGCGCGAGCGCGGCGGCGGCATTGCCGCCGGCGAGCATGCGCAGCGCATTCGCCACCACGGCGGCGTCGGCCGGGTTGTACGCATTGGTCTGCGCCGCGGCGGGATGCGCCGCGAGCTCTGCGGCGAGCAACGCGCCGAGTGCAAGCGCGGCGGCCACGCCGCCAAACCGGTTGCGATGCTCTTCTCCCACCACGCCGTGCCAGACGCGAAGCTGCTGGGTGCCCGAACGGCTATGGTAAAGGTCTCGCTAAGGCATGGCCATAACGAAATGCTAATAGGCCGACATGGTTAAGGCTCGGGCGGCAGCGCGGGCTCGAGCCTCAGGGAATCGCCCTCGGGCGGCCGCCACAGCGCACCGGGTTGAGCGGCAAGAGATTTCAGGCCGGCGCGGTGGCGGTAGATCGCGAGATTTTCCAGAACACGCTGAACATAATTGCGCGTCTCCTCGAACGGGATCGATTCGATCCAGTCGATGAGTTCGACCTTGCCGTCGCGCGGATCGCCGTAGCGCGCGAGCCATTTGTTGAGATTGCCGGGGCCGGCGTTGTAGGCGGCGGCGGCGAGCGGATAGAGGCCGCCATAGCGCACGACGAGCTGGTTGAGGAAATCGGTGCCGAGCCGGAGATTGTAGCTCTCGTCGGCCGTGAGCTTGGCGAGATCGTATTTGAGCTTCAAGCGCTGCGCCTGCTGGCGCGCCGTCGCGGGCATGAGCTGCATCAGGCCGCGCGCGCCGGCGGAGCTCACGGCGGCGAGATGGAACTCGCTCTCCTGGCGGATGATGGCGAGCGCCAGCGCCGGCTCGACCGTGCTGTCCGCCGGGAGATCGAGCCGGGGGAACCCGAGCTCGAACAGCGGCACGCTCCTGACCGCCGCGCGCCGCGCCGCGCGTACCGCCACCTCGCGCCGCTTCGCGCCGTTGGCGGCGAAATCGGCGACGGCGGCCCAGCGCGCCGGATCGTTCGCGTCCATCGCGAGATCGATGAGCAGCGCGTGCGCGGCCTCGTCGTCATCGAGCGCCGCGAACAGCGCGCCGGCGCGCGCCATGTCCTCCTCGGCCAAAGACGTCCGCGCCGCCTCCGGCGCGGAGGCATCGGCGGGAAGCACAAGCCGGTCGCGGCCAAGCTCGGCGATCGCGAGCTGGCCGTAGAAGACGTGCGGGAAGCCCGCCGCGTGAACGAGCCAGCGCCGCGCCGCCTCCTTGTCGCCCTTGGCGGCGGCGGCGCGCGCTGCCCAGTAGGCGCCGCGGCCGCGCGTGATCGCGGCGCCCGATTTTTCGTGCAGGCGCGAGAAATGTGGAAGCGCCTCGGCCGGCTTGTGGAGCTTCCCGAGCGCGATCCAGCCGGCCAGGAACTCCATTGTCGCCCAGGTTTCGCCGGTGGAAGCGGCGACGAGGCCGGAAGCGGCGCGATAGGCGGCGTCGTGCTTTCGGGCGTCGACCAGCTCGCGCACGACGCGGTTGCCCTCGGAGCGCCAGCGCCGCGTATCGCCCTCCTCGATGGCGCCCTTCTCGAGCAGCTTGCCCGCGGCCTCGAAGCGGTCGCCGCGCCGGCTCCAGCTCAATTGGTCGTAGCGAAAATCGGCTTCGTCGCGAATCGCCCCGGGCAGTCTCGCGATCTGCGCCTCGATCTCCGCGGGCGCGGCCGCGCGCGTCTGCATCACGATGCGCAACGCCACCGCTGCCTTGTCCTCGGCCGGCAGGATCGCGTGCGCCCACAGCGCCTGCGCCTGCGCCGTGCGCCGCTCGCGCAGGAGCCGGAAGATGCGCAGCCGGTCGTCCTCGGGCGCAAGATATTTGCCGAAGCGGCGCTGGAACGCCGTTTCGTCGTTGGGCGGCATCAGCACCGTCGTCCAGGCGCGCTTTGCGGCATCGCGCGCTTCGGCTTCTTTCCCCCTGCGCGCGAGCGCCGCGACATAGGCGCTCCAGCCCTTGAATCCGCGCGGCGGCGACTCCTTGAACCAGGCGAGCACGGCTTCGGGCGCGTCGCCGTCTCCGATCGCATCGTCGGCGCGCTCGGCGATGCGCGCGGCCCCTGGCCAATCCTTGACGGCGCGATAGATCTCGGCCAGCTCGGCGAAGCCGTAGGCGACCTCCCTCACCTGCGCGAGGCGCCAACGCAGCGCTTTCCTGTGCAGCGGGTCCTTGAGCTCGCCGGCGAGATCGCGCGCCTTGGCGAAGTCCTTCTTCTCGAGCGCGGCGAGCACGTCCTTCGCGGGCTTCAGATCGCCGGGCGCCGCCTGCGCTTGAGCGCCGGGCGAACAGGCAAGCCAGGCGACCAGCGCAGCCGCGGTGCCGCGCAGGTACGCGCCATCGGTCCGCCGCCGCAGTGAGCTTTGAGCCATGGAACGCGCCCTGTCCGGGGAAACGCGCGAAATTCGCTTGGCCGAACCCTCCGCGTCAACGCCCACGCAAACACGTTGACGCGGGAATAGAAAGCGGCCGGGCCCCAAGGCAGCGCGCCTTGCCGCCTCGCGGCGGCCTGGGATAAAGTGTTATGTTCAAACGATAACATGTCCCGAGACAGTGCCATGTTCAAAGGCTCGATCACGGCCCTCATCACGCCGTTCAAGAACGGCAAGGTCGATCGCGACGCCTTCTCCCGCCTGGTCGATTGGCAGATCAAGGAGGGCGCCAGCGGCCTCGTGCCGGTCGGCACCACCGGCGAGTCGCCCACGCTCTCGCACGAAGAGCACAAGGAGGTCGTCGAGCTCTGCGTCGCGGCGGCGAAGAAGCGCGTGCCGGTCATCGCCGGCACCGGCTCCAACAATACGGCCGAGGCGATCGACTTCGCGAAGCACGCGAAGAAGGCCGGCGTCGACGCGCAGCTCGTGGTGACGCCCTACTACAACAAGCCGACGCAGGAGGGCCTCTACCAGCACTACAAGGCGCTGTACGACGCCGTCGAGCTGCCGATAATCATCTACAACATCCCGCCGCGCTGCGTGGTCGACATGACGGTCGAGACGATGGCGCGCCTGGCCAAGCTGCCGCGCATCGTCGGCGTGAAGGACGCGACCGGCGATCTCCAGCGGCCGCTCAAGACTCGCATCGCCTGCGGACCGAAGTTCTCGATCCTGTCGGGCGACGACGGCGTGGCGCTGGCGACACTCGCGCAAAGCGGCGACGGCTGCATCTCGGTGACGGCCAACATCGCGCCCCGGCTCTGCGCCGACATGCACAAGGCCTGGCAGAAGGGCGATGTCGCCGCCGCGCGCAAGCTCAACGAACTCCTGATCCCGCTGCACGAGGCGCTGTTCTGCGAGACGAGCCCCGCGCCGGTCAAATACGCGGCGAGCCTCCTGGGCCTCGCTTCGGCGGACGTGCGCCTCCCGCTGGTCGGCGCCACCGAGGCCGCCCAGAAGCGCGTGCGCGCCGCGATGGAGCACGTGGGGCTCCTACTGGCCAAGAAGGCCGCGGCGGCGGAGTAAGCACTTCAATCGGCACGTCATGCTGAGCGTCTCTTGGCGCGAAGCATCTCTCGACGGCATGCGAGGGGCGGCGAGAGCTTCTTCGGCCGCAAGAGCGGCCTCAGAATGACGGTACGGGTGGGGTAGCGCAGTTGAAAGTTTTCCAGAGAACTGGTGATGGCGAAGAAGAGCGACCCGGAGCGCAAGATGGTCGCGCAGAACCGGAAGGCGCGGCACAACTATTTCATCGACGAGGTGCTCGAGGCCGGGATCATGCTGGCCGGCACCGAGGTGAAATCGCTGCGCCAGGGCAAGGCCACGATCGTCGACGCCTACGCCTCCGATAAAGCCGGCGAGATCTGGCTCTACAACGTCAACATCCCCGAATACGATTCCGGCGGCTACACGCGGCACGAAGAGAAGCGCGCGCGGAAGCTTTTGTTGAAGAAGCGCGAGATCGCGAAGCTCTTGGGCGCCGTGCAGCGCGAGGGGATGACGCTCGTGCCGCTCTCGATCTATTTCAATCCGCGCGGCATCGCCAAGGTCGAGCTCGGCCTGGCGCGCGGCAAGAAGCAGTACGACAAGCGCGAGACCGAGAAGAGGCGCGACTGGGACAAGCAGAAGCAGCGGCTGCTGAGAGATCGGGGATAGCGTTCCCCTCGCCCTGGGGCGAGGGGGCAGGGGGTGAGGGGGAGGATCTGCGTTCTTCGGAAGATGTAGGTCCTCCCCCTCATCCCCAACCCCTTCGCCCCGGGGCGAAGGGGTTACATCTTCCACGCCGGCGGCGTGGTGCGGCGCTTGCCGTCTTCGGTCTTCTTGATGCCGGGCTCGTCGAGGTCGACTCTGTCCCAGAGCTTGCACGTCACCTTCTTGTGCTTCTGGTCGAGGCCTTCGCAGTAGTTCGTGAACTCGCAGACGCGGACCTCGGCGCCGCGCCCGAGCCGCGCTTTCAGGAACCAGTCGGGATCGGCGAGCGACTGGCGCGCGGAGCCGACGAGGTCGGCATCGCCGCGCTCAAGGATCGCTTCGGCCTGCGCGAAGCCGTGGATGCCGCCGGTGACGACAACGGGCGTCTCGAACCCCGCCGCGCGCACGGATTTGCGGATCGCGGCGACCGGCGCCACGTTGCGGCCGAACGGCCCAAACTTGTCGGACAGCACGGCCGGCATGCATTCGTAGCCGCTGCGGCCGGTGTAGGGATACACCGCCTCGCCGACGCCGGGCTGCTTCGCGTCCTCGAAGCGGCCGCCGCGCGAGAGCGAGAGAAAATCCATGCCCGCGCGCGCGAACTCGACCGCGTAGTAGCTGGAATCTTCGACGCCGCTGCCGCCCTCGACGCAGTCCTCGGCCAGGAAGCGGCAGCCGACCGCGTAGTCCCGGCCGACCGCCTCGCGCACGCGGCGGAAGACTTCGAGCGGCAGGCGCACCCGTGCCTCGCGCGAGCCGCCGTAGCCGTCGGGCCGGTCGTTGGTGCGCGAGAGGAACGACGCCATCGTGTAGGCGTGGGCGTAGTGCAGCTCCACGCCGTCGATGCCGGCTTCGCGCGCCCGCAGCGCCGCCGCGGCGAAGAGATCGGGCATCACATTGGGCAGGTCGCGCACATGGGGGAGATGCAGGTCGGTCACCCGCTCGCGATAGCCCATGCGCAGCGATTCGAGCTCGCGCGCATCGAGCACCTTGTCGAGCTCGGCATTGGGCAGCGCCGCGAGACGCGCGCGCACCTTCTCCTCGGGCCAGTCCTCGGCCCCGAGCGCGCTTCGGTGCGCGTCGGTGATCCTCAAGAAGCGCTGGAAATACTTGTCGGGCTCGGGCCGGCGGCGGATCGCGAGGAAGTCGATGCACTGGATGAAGAGGCGCGTCTTGCCGCCGCTCGCGCGCCGCACCGTATCGGCGAGCTCCTTCAAGCCGGGGATGAAGCGGTCATGGCCGATGCGGAGCAGGGGGCCGCTCGGAATGTCGCGGATGCCGGTCGCCTCGATCACGAGCCCGCCCGGCCGGCCGCGCGCGAAGCGCTCGTACCAGTCGAGTACATGGTCGGTGACGAAGCCGTCGTCGGTCGCGCGCCAGGGCACCATGGCGGGCACCCAGGTGCGCTGCTCGAGCGTGAGCGGGCCGATGCGCACCGGGCTGAACCAGCGCGAGCGCGCCGCCTCCTCGGCGGAGGGCCAGCGGCCCGGATCGGGCTCGTGCTTGATCCGCTCGGGCGGCTTCCACATGCGGCGGCAACCTTAGTTTAAGTCTAAATATTTTATATCTAAACTAATTTCCGTCAAGCCGGCTCGGGCGCTCGTCGCGGCAGGGCGCCGTCGAGGAAATAGTCGGCGAATTTTCTGGCGATGCGGTCGATCTCGCGCGGCGACTTCTTCTCGTACCAATGGATGGCGCCGTTGCAGAGCGCCAGCAGCGCCACGGTGGCCGCGCGGCAATCGAAATCGCGCGGCAGCTCGCGCGCGCTGACGGCGGCCCGGAAGATGCGCTCCCAGAGGCGCTCGTAGACGCGGCCGAGCGCTATGAGCTCGCGCGCCGCGCCGGCGGGCAGCACGCGCTGGCCGAACGCAATGGTGGAGACCAGCTCGGCACGATTGTAGCGGAGATGCTGGGCGATGCCGGAACGCACGCGCGCGGCGAGCGCGCCGGGGGCGGAGAGGATCGCGCCGAGGCGCGCGTTGAACGCCTCGCCGCGGCGCCGGCACACCTCGACGAACGCCGCCTCCTTGGACTCGAAATAATAGTAGAGGCTGCCGGGCAGGAGGCCGACGCGGCCGGCGATGTCGCGCGTGGTCGCCGCGTGGAAGCCCTTTTCGGCGAAGACGGCGGCGGCGGCATCCAGCACCTCGTCGCGGCGGCGATCCTGCTTCTTCGCCAAATGCGGTGATTTCGCGCGGAGGAGGGCTCGCTGGGCCATGGCATATTATTTCTAAGGGAGTGAGAAAATTCAAAGGGTATTTGAAATTAGCCGCGACGCGGGCTAATTTTTCTCCACCACCACGTCATCCCGACCGGAGCGCCCGCATTTGCGGGCGCGGAGTGGAGGGATCGCCCGCGCAGTGTCGCACGATCCCTCCACTCCGCGGGCCTCCCTTCGCCAAGGCTCAGGGCGGCCCGCTCCGGTCGGGATGACGCCGAATGAAAGTAGACGGCATGGCACGCGTCGCTCAGTCCATCGCGTATCGCGGCGAGTTCAAGGCCGCGCGCTGGGCGCTTGGCCTGCCCAAGAGTCAAGACGAGATCGACGCGATCCATCGCCAAAAGAAGCGCGTGGCGCTGGCACGCGCCAGCCAGTCAAAATTCTTGGCGAAGCGGGTCGCGCGCATCGACCCCCGGAGGATCGACGACCCCCACGAGTGGGGGAAGATCCCGGTGCTCACCAAGGACGAGCTCCGGAAGCTCTCGACCGAGGAATTCTACCGTGACTTCTGCATCGCGCCGCGTGGCCGCGGTGGGCAACGCCGCGCAGTCGAGTTCTGGCGTTCGGGCGGGGCGACGGGCAAGCCTCTCTTCTACCCGCGCTCGGCCGAGGACATGCGCTACATGCTCGGCGTGGCGTTCCGGCGCATCTGGCCGTGCATCGGCGCCAGGGCCGGGGACACGGTCCACGTCTCGTTTCCCATGGGCATCCACCCGGTCGGCCAGTTGGCGCCCCGCTCGGCGGAGATGGAGGGGCTCGCGACGATCTGGGCCGGCGCCGGCACGACGACGCCCTCCGAGGTGCAGCTCGATCTCATCCTGAGCTTGCGGCCCACAATCGTCGCCGCCATGCCGAGCTACGCACTGCACCTCGCCAACGTCGCCGAGGCGCGCGGCATCGATCTCGCGGCCGCAGGCGTCGGAAAGCTCCTGGTCAGCGCCGAACCCTTGACCGAAGCCAAGCGCGCCAAGCTCGCGCGCAGCTGGGGCGCTGCCGTCTACAACAGCTTCGGCATGACCGAGGGCGCCATGACCTCGGTCGAGCGCCACGGCCTCGGCGCGATGATCGCCTGGACCGACCTCTTCCTGCTCGAAGTCATCGACAGCGGCACGGGCAAGCCGGTGGCGCCGGGCGCGGCGGGCGCCCTCGTGATGACGCCGCTCTGGTCCAACACGATCACGCCGTTCCTGCGCTGGCTCACCGGCGACATCGTGCGCCTCGCGCCCCAGCGGAAGAGCAGGGACCCGTTCTCGGTCTTCCCGATCCTCGAGCATGCGCTGCGCACCGAAGGCTTTTTCAAGATCCGCGGCGTCAACATCAACCACGGCGACCTCGAGGATTTCATGTTCCAGCAGGGCGCCGTGCAGGACTTCAAGGGCGAAGCGGTCACCGCCGCCGATGGGCAGGACCGCCTGCGTCTCCTCGTCGAGCTGCGCCGCGGCACCGATCCGGCCGACCTCGCGCGCGCGCTGGCCGCGGCCGTGAAACTGAAATTCGAGCAAACCTGCGAGGTCGAGATTCTCGCGGCCGGCGCGCTGGCGCAGGAATTCGAGAAATCCGTCAAGGCCCCGCGCTTCGTCGACAAGCGCTGAAGCGAAAGTTCACAGGAGGCGTGGAGGCTTGGAGAAGAAGAAAGGTTAGATAACCACGGAGGACACGGAGAAAAGTAGATGCGCGCCAAAGGCGCGCAAAAGAATTCTTCCTCCGTGTTCTCCGTGCTCTCCGTGGTTCAATTCCTTCTTCTCCACGCCTCCACGCCTCCAGTTCCCTTTAGCTTTGGAGACCGCACGATGACCTCTTGCCCGCTGTGCCGCGCCGATCACATCGGCAGCCTGATGCGCCCCAAGGCGCTGCGCGACGCGCACAAGATGCATGCAGCCGGCCGCATGTCGGATGCGGATTTTTCGCGGGCCCAGGACGAAGCGATACGTGCGGCGGTGACGATGCAGGAGGAGGCCGGCCTCGGCGCCGTCACCGATGGGGAATTCCGCCGCCGCTCGTGGTTCGCGGGCTTCGTCGACGCGGTCGAAGGCCTGACGCACAGGGACACCGCGTTCAACTTCATGGAGGAGGGCGAGGCAGCGATCTCGGTGCCGGTGCCGCACGCCGAAGCGCCGATCCGGCGGACCAAGGGCATCTGTACTCACGAGCTCGCTTTCGCGCAGAAGGTGGCGAAAGCGCCGGTCAAGATCACCATGCCGGCCCCGTCGGTCATGCACTTCTTTCGCGGGCCCGACGGCATCGACCGCGCGGTCTATCCTGACGAGGAAGAATTCTGGGCCGACCTCGTCGCCGTCTACCGCGCCGAGATCGCGGCGCTCGGCAGGATGGGGCTCAAATATCTGCAGCTCGACGACGTGCCGCCGGCCCTCCTCTGCGACGCCAGGATCCAGCAGCGCGTCGCGCAATGGGGGTGGGATTGGAAGACCCTGCTCGACCGGTACATCTGGGCCAACAACGAAATCCTGCGTGGCCGTCCTGCGGGCATGATCGTCGGCGTGCATCTCTGCCGCGGCAATTTCCGCGGGCACTGGATCGGCTCGGGCGGCTACGAGCCGGTGGCGGAGAAACTCTTCGGCGGCGTGGACGCCGATCTCTTCCTGCTCGAATACGACAGCGAGCGCGCCGGCGATTTCCGCCCGCTGCGCCATCTGCCGCGGGAGAAGTGCGTCGTGCTCGGCCTCGTCAGCAGCAAAACGGCGGCGCTGGAAAGCGTCGCTGAGTTGAAGCGGCGCATCGACGACGCGGCGAAGTTCGTTGCGCCCGAGCGCCTCGCATTGAGCCCGCAGTGTGGCTTCGGCACCACGGTCGGCGGGGCTCCGATGGGCGAGGAGGATCAGCGGCGGAAGCTTGAGCTCGTCGGGCGCGTGGCGCGGGACGTTTGGGGCTGAGCCGCAGGCTCGCTTGCAGGCGCTTGCCGTGACGCAAGGGCGAGGCTTACGCGCCGCAATTTCGCGCTTGACAGAGAGTAAGCAAATCCTTACGGTAAGGCATGGCTTACGGCGCTGCGCTGGCTGCTCTGGCCGATCCCACCCGGCGCCGGGTCTTCGAAAAGCTCCGGTCGGGGCCGAAGCCGGTTGGTCGCATTGCCGCGCACATGTCGGTGAGCCGGCCCGCAGTTTCGCAGCATTTGAAGGTGCTGAAGGAGGCGGGGCTGGTGCGCGAAGAGCGAGAGGGCACGCGGCACATCTACTCCATCGATCCCGCCGGCTTGGGCGCGCTCAGGCGCTGGCTCGACGGGTTCTGGGATCAGGCGTTGGACGCGTTTCGAGCGCAAGTCGAAACCACAGCAACCGCGGGAAAAAGAGAGGCGGAACCATGAGTCAAGCCATGAATAAATCGATCGCTCTCGCCCCGGTGCGCAAGTCGATCCGGGTGAAGGCCGATCGGGAGCGCGCTTTCAAGACCTTCGTCGCCAGCCGGTGGTGGCCGAAGGAACACTCGATCCTGGCCTCGCGCTCGCCCCAGAAGGAGGTCGTGATCGAGCCGCGCGTCGGCGGCCGCTGGTACGAACGGGGCGAGGACGGCTCGGAGTGCGATTGGGGGAAGGTGCTCGCTTGCGAGCCGCCGGGCCGCCTTGTCCTCTCCTGGCAGATCAACGGTCGCTTCCAATTCGACCCCAGTCTCGTGACCGAGGTCGAAGTAACCTTCGCCGCTGACGGACCCGATGCCACGCGCGTCGAGCTTGAACATCGCTATCTCGAGCGCGCCGGCGACAGCGCCGAGGCGCTGCGCAGCGTCGTTGATTCGCCCGGCGGCTGGGCGGGCTCGCTGCAGCGTTTGGCCGAGGAGGTGGAGCGCGTCGCAGGTCGGTGAAGGCGGTGGGCGGAGTGCGCCGCTACTCGCCGCGGATGACGATCGGCATGTGGCGGATGCAGTTGGCGTGCGCGATCGCGAGCACCCAGAGGCCTTCGCGGTCGGGCGCGCCGCCCGCCATGCGCATGTGCGCATCGCCCATCAGCAGCGCCGGCACGATGACGATCGGCGTGCCGATCAATTCCTCGGCCTCGGGATGGCGCAGCGTCGTGCGCCGGAAGAACGGCGGATCGTCGCTCCAGCCGGCGAGCCGCGCATCGCGGTCGAGCAGCGGAAAGCGGGCCTGATTGATTTTCAATCGTTCGGGCATGGGCGACAGAAAACCTTTCCTGGCCCGGCATCGCCTCCGCGCTCCGGGTACTGACGTGATGCATGGTGGGAAAAGCCGCGCTCGGGCGTGCCATACGGCCATCGCCGGACGGGCAAGAATTTCGCAAGTGAAATACCAACGAACCGCGGAAAGCGGTCGGCGGTAACGCGAGATCACATAAAGCGGAGACGTGCGCGCTACGCGCGCCGGTCGAGTTGGTTCCGTAGCGCGGCGAAGACGCCTTCGAACATGGCCGGCGTCAACACGCCGGTGTTCGTGTTGTAGCGCGAGCAGTGATAGCTGTCGGCGAGCGTGACGCGCTCGAGATCGTGCAGCGCGCCGTGCCTGAACGGAAAGGCGGAGCGGCGCCGGCCGAGCGCCGGCAGCACTTCGTTGTGCGCCAACTGGCCGAGCGCCACGATCGCGCGGAGGTTCGTCATCGCCGCCACTTCGGCCGCGAGGAAGTTCTGCCGGCAGGTGCGCGCCTCGGCGGGCGTGGGCTTGTTCTCGGGCGGCACGCAGCGCACGGCGTTGGTGACGCGGCAGTCGACGAGTGCGAAACCGTCGTCGCGACGGCGGTCATGGCCGCCGCGCGCGAAGCCGAATCTTTCGAGCGTCGCGTAGAGAAGATCCCCGGCATAGACGCCGGTGAAGGGACGCCCGGTGCGGTTGGCCCCCTTCAAGCCCGGGGCCAAGACCAGGATCAGCAC